>Ga0181410_1000066_pt1 | contig 39224 bp, 54 predicted proteins | sample 33SPOviralmetaG_FD_130112 | JGI IMG/M metagenome (GOLD analysis project Ga0181410, IMG submission 130112) | Marine viral communities from the oligotrophic San Pedro Time Series (SPOT) site, San Pedro Channel, CA, USA - 33 SPOT_SRF_2012-06-20 | ecosystem: Environmental > Aquatic > Marine > Strait...
AACTACGATGTAGACTTTGAAGAGGAGGAATTTGAAAACGAACAATAACAAATGGTGGAATCCTTTTGCATGGATCAAAGATAAAATAAATCAACGTAGAAAGAAAAAAGCTCTAGAAGCCAAGCTAAAAAAGCTAAAGGAACAAGATCCTTTCATTTACGATTAATCGGAGTAACAAATGAAAATATTAATATTTGGACTTCCGGGCAGTGGAAAGACAACTCTGTCGGAAGGTCTGGCAAACTTACTGAGTGGTGTACACATCAATGCAGATCAAGTTAGAATGAAGTATGAAGGCGGAGATGTAGACAAATGGGATTTTAGTTTGCAAGGAAGAATCAATCAAGCAAACAGAATGAAATATCTCAGTGAGGGAGTAGTTATGGCTGGCAAAATTGCAGTTGCTGACTTTATCTGTCCCACCAATGAAGCTAGAAGAGCATTTGATGCAGACTTTACAATTTGGATGGATACAATCAAATCAGGGCGTTACGAAGATACTAATAAGATGTTTGAAAAGCCTGATAGTGTAGATTACCACGTTGCAGAATGGTTTAACGATACACATGTACAATTGATAGATGTAGTAAAGTCATATATGGAAAGACACAAAATTGTTTGATAGATTTAAACCCACAACACAAATGTTAGGCAGATGGCAACCTTGGCATGCAGGACATACCGAACTGTTTAGAAGAGCTCTAGCTGAAACAGGACAGGTATGTATTCAAATTAGAACTGTTCCACGTGCAACAGATGCAAGCGGTGGACGCACAATGACACAAGATGACAATCCTTTTATCGTTACTGATGTTGAAGAGAATATCAAAAAAGAATTAGCAAAAGAAGGATTCACATACAATGAAGAATATATTATAATGATTGTTCCTAATATTGTAGATATTAGTTACGGACGTGGTGTGGGTTATACGTTGACAGAACATGATTTAGGTAGTACAATACACGAAATAAGTGCTACAAAGATTAGAGCAGAGATGCGAGACAAAGGCAAGCTAATATGAATTCAAAAGTATTAAACAAACTACAACAGTTGATTAAACACAGTCCACATATTCTTATGGATGGGCAAAGTTTACAGAGTGTCATCAACGGAACGTTTGATGTTACTCTTGATACTACAAAAAATTACAGTGATATATTGGCTATTGCTAATGAAATTGATCAACAAGTGATGCACAGATACTTTAGTAAAGTATGGCAACCTAAAACTAAAAAGTACAAATACAGTGGACTTAGTATTATTGATGAAGTAAATGCACTCGCGCCAGCAAGTGTTGTTGACTTGGGATGCGGCTTTAATGAATTCAAAGGAAAAATAAACAATTTGATTGGTGTTGATCCCTACAATGATAAAGCTGATATCAAAAGTTCAATCACTGCCTATAAACCAGACGAGAAGCATGATGTTTGTATTTGTTTGGGCAGTGTAAACTTTGGTGGACCTGACAAGATATTTTTTGAATTGCAACATATCGTAAATAATGTTGTCAAGCCAGGCGGGCTTGTATTTTTTAGAGCCAATCCAGGCGAAATGCACAGTCATGATGAAGCTGAGTGGATTGACTTTTTTGAGTGGACTCCTGAATTTATAATTGATGTATGCAGAGCTCTTCTTTGTATACCAATTGTTATCAAAAAAGATACAGGAAATAGGTTGTACTTTGTTTGGAAGACGACAGTAAGCACATCTAGTTAGAAAGGTATAAAAATGTTAGAAATAGGAGCAGCAATACTCGCTGGAACCATGTATGGACTCTTGATTGGAATTATTCCGAGTGCAGGTGCCACTACAGGTCTTGTAGCTATGTTTGGATTTATAGGTTGGTTTACAGCGTTTGATCCATACTTAGGAGTAATTTTTGTAATGGCTGTAGTTGCAGCCAGTACAACAGGAGATAGTTTTAGTGGAGTTCTACTAGGTATTCCAGGCGCAAACAGTGCCGCGGCAACAATGGTAGATGGGTTTCCACTTGCACTACAAGGCAAAGCCACGTATGCATTGACTGCCGCAATAACAACTAGTACAGTTAACGGTTTAATTTGGGGAACGTTAACATTTGCATTATTGCCTTGGTATGCTAACTTGATTATGATATTTGGCATTCCAGAGTTATGGGCATTTGTAATGCTTGCACTAGCCACAGTTGGATTTGTAAGCAGTAAGTATTGGGTAAGAAGCATAGTAGCTATTGTAATCGGTTGCTTTATTGGATTGATTGGTATGGATCCAGAAACAGCCGCAAATAGATATACCTTTGGATGGGACTATCTAGCTGATAGTGTTCAAATTATGCCTTTTGTTGCAGGACTATTTGCAGTGCCTGAAATTATAAAAGGCTTAGTCAGTGCAGGTACCACAGCTAAAATAGAAACAACACAAAAAGGCCAAACTTGGCAAGGTGTGAAAGCAGTATGGGAAAATAAATGGGATGGCTTGCGTGGCGGTCTTATTGGAGCATTTATTGGTTTCTTGCCAGGACTTGGCGGAGCAATGAGCGATTGGATGGCTTATGGTGCAACCACTGCCTCCAATCCAAATGAAAAAGTGCCGTTTGGCAAAGGAAATATTAAAGGCGTTATTGGTCCTGAAGGAAGCAATAATGCACAAAAAGCAACAAGTATGATACCAACAGTATTGTTTGGTATTCCAGGTGCAAGTTTTGCCGCTATTGTAATGGCATTGTTTATGTATCTGGACTTTGAACTTGGCACACCAGACTTGGTGTATGATCCCAAGTTCTTTGACAGCTTGTTTATAGGATTTATGGGTGCAACGATTTTAGTATGCATTATCTGTCTTGTGTTTACAAGATGGATTGCTCTAATAACGTATGTTCCATATTGGATATACGGTCCATTGTTATTAATTTTTGTAACATGGGCTTGTGTGCAATACACAGGAGGATGGGAGGACTATGCAATATTTGCATTATGTAGCATCCTAGGTTTGGCAGCAAAGAAGTACAAGTTCAGCCGTCCTGCTATGTTGATAGGATTCATTCTTGCAGACAGGATAGAATCCCTAAGTTTACAGATGTCAAGTCTGTATACAATTGATAAACTCCTAGATCGTCCAATATTCTTGGGACTTTGTGTCGCAGTTATTGGTATGTTCATTTACGGAGTATTTTTTAACAAAAACAAACTAGATTATAGTTAAGGAGAAAACATGTTTAACAAACTACTAGTAACGGCGGCAGTTGCCGTTTCGTTTGCAACTTCTGCTTTTGCAGATATCACACTTGTGGTACCTCAAAAGCCAGGTTCAGGTACAACAGTATGGACTGAAATTGTTGCTAAAGAACTCGAGCCTTTCTTAGGTGAGAAAATTAATATTAAATTGATTCCAGGTGCCCGTGACATTCCTGGTTTTAATAAGTGGCATAATGAGCTACGTGAACTAGATGATCACTTTATGGTATCACACGGCGGTAACGGCGTGTCATTCCTAGCAGACAAAGTTGATTATAATTATGACGATTATGAGTCAATTGGTCTTATGAACTTGAACATTATTGCGGCACACCGTACTGATGCAGATAAAAATAAGCCTTCGTTCTCAAGTGGATCAGGTATGGTACCAGAAGCATTTGCAATGACATTGCTTATTTGTGGACCAGACAAATCAGTTGATGAATACATTGCATGCTTTAAAGAGAATGTAACATGGGTTGCAGGTATGAAGGGTTCAGAAAGACGTTTAGCATTTAAACGTGGAGAGCTATCTGGTACACGTGAAAATCCAGCGGCATTTAAAAAGCATGCTCAGCCAGTTATTGATGCAGGTGATGCAGAGCTTTGGTTCCATCATGGTATCTTAGATGCGGCAAACGCATCACACTCAGATGATCCAAACTATCCTGGTTATCAGCTGGAAATCCTGTTTGAACAAAAATGGGGTGTTGCACCAAGCGGAGATTTTTATAATTCATATGTGTTAGTTAAATCATTCCGTGATGGTATGCAAAAAGCAATTTGGGCAAACAAAGGAAATCCAAATTCAGCTAAATTACAAGATGCTCTACGCCGTATGGCAGCAGATCCAGATGCAGTAGCAGCTATCCAGAAAAAAGTAGGCAACTACGAATGGTTAATTGGTGCAGATGGAGATCAACAGCGTGACACGCTAATGACATTCATTACAGAAGATGCTCTTAAAAACTTAGTTAAGTTTAATGTAGAAGCATTGTCACTAAAAGCTATCTATAAAGCTGACTTAGTCAAGTAATTTATAAAAAATGATTAAATACAGAGCAGGGGGATTCTCCCTGCTTTGTAGTATATGACGACATATTTTTAACAAAAGAAGGATCATATTATGGATAATAATCATGAACAATGGAACGGCTCAAGATGGGATTTTACCAAATCACAATCACAATGGCATTTTGACCCACAAAGAATAGAAGGTGGTAAGGATTACCAAAACGTATGCACATTTGAAGGTGATTGGGACGAAGAAGTAAATCAATGTTTAGATAGAGTTTTAGACAGTTCATGGTCTAGCCGTAACCAACTAAGCAAAGATGATGATCATAGAACATATACCGCTGACGCAGAAGAACAAGATTTAATCCGTGCTGGTGCTGATCCAAAAATGCAAGTATTTTCACGCACAAAAGCAGAAGACTTTGAAGTATTTAAAAACATAGCGGCATGTTTTGGCATGGAAGAATATACAATTAAATTCCACAATCAAAAAACTGGCCAAATGTTACACTGGCATATTGATAATTTTGCAGGCCGCAAAGAACGTGGAAACACATTTACAGAAATAGAAGCAGATAGAAATCCAGAACTAATGAGACGCTTTGTAATTATGTTAGATGATTGGAAACACGGACAAGTGTTTGCATTGGGTAACAGCAATTGGCATCAATGGAAACGTGGCGAATGTATTACTTGGGAATGGCGTGATATTCCACATGCTACATGTAACATGGGTTGGGATAATCGTCCTATGCTACAAGTAACAGGATGGACTACAGATAAAACATTGCAATTAGTTAAAGACGGATCCAAAGACACAATTATAAAGGTTAATAAATAAACATAGCATTTAAATTAGGAGAATTCTATGTTTAATAAACTTCTAGCAACAGCGGCACTAACAGTCGCATTTGCTACATCTGCATTAGCAGATATAACTTTAGTAGTTCCACAAAAACCAGGCGCTGGTACAAGTGTGTGGGCTCAAATTATAGCAGTAGAACTACAAAAGCATCTGCCAGAAGATACAGTAACAGTAAGACATATTCCAGGCGCACGTGGTATACCAGGATTTAATAAGTTCCACAATGAACTACAGTACGATGACGATGTTATGATGGTATCTAATGGAAGTAATGCTCTTAGCTTTTTAATGGAACCATCAGCAGAATATAATTATTCTGAATATGAATCTATTGGCTTAATGAATCTTAATATTGTAACAGGACGCTTAAAAGATGCTGATATGAATAATATTAAGTTTCATTCATACGGTGGTCGGCAACCAGAAGTTATGGCAATGGCAATGTTAGTTTGTGGTCCAACAGTTGATCCAGTGAAATGTTTTAACGATAATATCAGTTGGATTCCAGGCTTTACACAAGGTGAAGGTAGACTAGCATTTAAGCGTGGTGAGTTAAATGTAACACGTGAAAACCCAGCGGCATTTAAGAAACATATTCAATCTACAGTAGACAGTGGACAAGCTGAAGTTTGGTTTACACACGGTATACTACAACCAGATGGTTCACATGCAGATGATCCAAATTACCCGGGTAAACAGTTTGAGATCTTATACAAAGAAATTTGGGGTGTAAAACCATGTGGTGACTTTTATGATGCATACGTATTAGCAAAAAGTTTCCGTGATGGATTGCAAAAAGCAATTTGGATTCGTAAAGATAATCCAAATCGAGATAAGATTGTTACAGCAATGACAGCAATGGCAAATGATCCAGAATCAGTTGCTAATATACAAGCAAAGGTAGGCAACTACGAATGGCTTATTGGTGATGCTGGTGATAAACATAGTAATATATTGATGTCATTTATCACAAAAGATGCATTAAAAACTTTAGTTGACTTTACTGTAAACAGTTTAAAATTAGACGCAGTTTATAAAGAAGATTTAGTTCTTAGGTAAGCCTCAATATAAATTATATTTTTTAATCTTATGAATTAACAAAGTTCTTCCCATGCCAAGTGCAAGAGAAGCTTGTGTTCTATTTCCTTTGTGTTCGTTTAGAGCACTAGCAATTCTAGCCTTTTCAATCTTCTCTAATTCCTCATTTAACGGCAATTCAACACTTATACTAGTAAAGTAATCGCCTATACTATGAAAGATAAAGTCTTGTTCTTCTCGATTATCAACTTCAATATGTTCTTTGAGATTCTTTTTCATGTCTGTTACCTGTTAAAATCATTAAAACTACTGTAAATATTTTTACACTTTTGATTAAATAATACTGATACTTAATTCGAATCAAGTGTTACTGAAAGGAAGAGTGTATATGTTAAAGGTATTTATGAGTGCTATTTTAACAGTGTTTTTGATTTCTTCAGTTGCAAACGCAGAACCAATTGTAACTGAAAGTACATCAAATAGCAATGTTACTACTAAAGGTACGTCTGAAACAACAGTTAAAAGTCCACCGCCCAGCGCCATAAGTCCTAGTATTAATTCTAACAATGCTGACTTATGTACAATAGGTGTAAGCGGTGCAGTACAAACACAAATTTTAGGAATCAGTGCAGGTCAAACTGTTCGTGATATGAATTGTGAAAGATTGAAACTATCAAAAACAATGTATGACATGGGTATGAAGGTTGCGGCAGTCAGTATCATGTGTCAAGATGAAAGAGTTTTCTCAGCTATGGAAATGGCTGGAACACCATGTCCATATCTTGGTAAGATTGGTGATGAAGCACAAAAAGAATGGGGCACTCCAAGACCGAGACCAAGACCAGAAACTCTGTCACAGAAGGAGTTAGCTGATGAAAAGAAACAAGGTCTTTTTGCAGGCGGCATTTTGGGCGTTTTGCTTATGCTTCTTGTTCTATAGTAGTACTAGTTTAGCCACAGACACAGCAGTTCCAAATAACCCAACAACGACTAGCCCAGATACATTAGACTTATCTGATGGTACTATTAGTCCACCCTTTGGTGGGTGTCCAAGTGGAACAACAGCCGCACAAGTTAATACTCAAAATTGGGGCACTCAAACAGTTCGCTTTGGCGAATGTGTTAACACGTTCGCTATTTCTTATGCAATCAATCAAGCACTACAAGGTTCTGGTGTTAGCATAGACAAAGTTCATTACAGTTGGCGTTATGTTATGTGCTTTCAGACACCTAGCGAATCCGGTTGTAACACTAACATAAGCAATAGAGTTAACACTACAACAGGTGAAGTTACAGATGATACATATTTTGATCAACTACAAGTTGTTATTGAAATAACAGATAGTAACGGAAATGTAGTTGAAACTAAAACATGGAACATGGATAAATGGTATCAATGGAATGCCGCCAACAGTCACAGTAACAATGAAATAAATGTAAACGGAGTTCGCTGGCAAATACACGAAGATAATATAGAAATTTACAATCACATAGATAAAACAGGAACCATACGCACACCAAATAGTGTAGGTGACGTAAGATTTAGAATTACAGCACAAGACAAAGGCAATTGGGATGGGTATTATGGGCCAGTTATAAACAGATTACAAACTTGGTTTACTTATAGAGCCAACCCATGTAACGATACAGCATTGTATGATCCTAGTTGTCCAGGTTATGCTGATGCATATGCTACATATGAATATAATAATAATTGTAGTGCCAATGCACTTTACGATCCTGGCTGTCCAGGATACGCAACAGCATATTATAATCAGCAATGTAATGCAGACCCACTTTATGATAGTGGCTGTCCAGGATATGCAAGTGCTTATTACGATCAACAATGTAGTGCTGATCCATTATACGATAGTGGATGTGATGGATACGATGCAGCATATCTCACACAACAATGTAATTTAGACCAAACGCATAGCAGTCAATGTCCATATTATAGTTCGGCTATTGCTACTGTTACTAGTGACGTAGAAAACAAAGCAGGACAAGGTAGTGACTTTATTGAGATAGTTGCATCAGATAATAATGATGCATATAATATAATATATTACAATAGTAGTGAAATAGCCGCAGGCGATTGGGTTGCTAAATGTAAAACTTACGATAATGGATGTGAAGATGCAGTGATTTATCAGGTAACATATTTCACTGGCTCCAATGGAGGTTCAGCGTATGCGTTTTTATATACAAAAGATAAAGATGGAAATATTTTTCAACCTACAAACGGTGACGAGTATAAACTCATGACAGAGACACAGTTTGATACATACTGTGATTCAAATGCACTTTATAGTCCAATGTGTGATGGGTATGCGTCTGCATACTTTACACAACAATGCGATGCCAATGCATTATACAACAGTAGTTGCCCAGGTTATGCAGCGGCTTATCAAACACAACAATGTAACGCTAACCCATTGTATAACACTGAGTGTCCTGGATATGCAACAGCATATTATAATTTTCAGTGTAGTGCTAATGCCTTGTATGACAGCGGATGTCCTGGGTATGACACAGCATATTTTAATCAGCAGTGTACAGCGAATGCTCTTTACGCAGAAACTTGTCCTGGGTACGACACAGCATATTATAACTATCAATGTTCAGAAAATGCATTGTATGATACAGAATGTCCAGGCTATGCAACAGCATATTATAACTATCAATGCACCCAAAGTGCGTTGTATGATGTTGGATGTCCAGGTTATGATGCGGCATACTTTACCTTTCAATGTAATGCAGATCCATTATATAACAGTGAATGTACTGGGTATGATACAGCATACTATCTTCAGCAGTGTACAGCCAATCCATTATATGATAGTGGATGTGATGGATACGATACAGCATATTTGAATCAGCAATGTACAGCCAATGCATTATATGACGCAAGTTGTGAAGGACACTTTGAAGCACAGTGTGATGCTAATGCCTTGTATGATTTTAGATGTACAGGTTACGACACAGCATATTTTAATCAACAATGTACATATAACCCACAGTATGATGAGCAATGTACAGGTTACGTAGCGCCAATAGTAGAAACAGATCCTGGTACTATAGTTGACGATGGATCAGGAACAGGAGATCCAGTAGTTGATAGTGTAATAAATATTCCAGCACCAACTATACCAGAATTAATAATTATGCCACAGCCTCCTGCACCTCAACCAGAACCAATACAAATAGAGCCCGTAATTGAAGCACCTGTGGAGGTAGTAGAGGTAGTTTCAGTAGAACAAATTGAAGCAGAAGTAGAGCAACAACTTGAAGTAGAAGTGCCAGCAGTAGAAGAAGTTGTAGAAGAAGTTGTTCCTGAAGAACCAGTTGTAGAAGAAGTTGTTGTGGAAGAAACTGTAGAAGAGACAGTTGAGGAAACTGTAGAAGAAACTGTAGAAGAGACAGTTGAAGAAACTACAGAAGAAACTACAGAAGAAACTACAGAAGAAACTACAGAAGAAACTACAGAAGAGACTACAGAAGAAAATACAGAAGAAACTAAAGAAGAAAACACAGAAGAAACTAAAGAAGAAACTAAAGAAGAAACTAAAGAAGAAACTAAAGAAGAAAAATCTACAAACGAAACTGTTAAACCAGAAGCTAAAAAGAAACCAAAGTTAACAAAAGCACAAAAAGAAAAAGCAAAACGTGCAAAAATGAAAAAGATTATTAAAGATAAACTTAAAAAGTTAGCAGATGTAATGAGTAAAGCCGCATCACTAGAACAGCAACAAGCAGTTCAAGCACAGATTGCTGCACTTATAAATTATGTCCCAGGTTTCAATGCTTATGGTCAATTAGTAGTACCGGGTGGAAATATGTATGCACCCGATGATATGTTTGAATACCAAAAGAAAAAGGTTCCAGAAAATCAACGTGGACTTTTAAATGGTTTAGCAAGTGAATTAAAACATAAAAAAATGGTAGACGAACAATATAAAGAAGGATATGGACAATGAATTTGGCCGCAGGAATAGCACTCAGTATACATTTAGGATTAGCAGGAAATTATAACGAGTTCCATCCGTATGTAAGATATACACTTGATAATAATATCATTGCTGGTGCTTATTATAACAGCGAAGAAACAATTAGTGCTTACGTCGGTTATGAAATCGAATTAAGCGAAAGAATAAGTGTTGACTTGGGAGTAGTGAGTGGATATTCGTCAGCGAATATACTTCCTATGTCAAGGGTAACAATAGATGATACGTTTTTTATAGCGCCAACAATAGAATATGACAACAAGGAAGTTGACACGTTTGGTGTTGTAATAGGTATCCAATTTTAAGGAGAAGAACAATGGCAGAACAAAAAACAGAAGTGGAGTTTGCAGGTGTCAAGTTTAGAGGCGGCAAAATGTTTGCCATTATTCTAGCACTAAGCACACTTGCCGGTGGTCTTTATGGAGCATTTGAATTTTATAAAGATTATATGAATATGAGAACAAAGATTGAATCATATGTTGCTCCAGACTTATCAGGCTTTGATAAAAGACTAGAAGTTATTGTAACTACAATGACGCAAGTTGAGAAGTCAATGGGTGATGTACGTGTTTCAGTAGAAGAAGTACGTGACTATGCAAGAGCAAATAAAAATGATTTGAAAGATGATTTTGCAAGACTAGAAACAATCGTTGATCGTATGGAAGATAAAGTTAATACTAGCGAAACAAAAGTACGTGAAATGATTGATATAGCAGAACAGCGTTTTGAAAACAAGCGTGATGCATTGCAAAATGATTATGATGCTAAAGCAGACACTATTCGTTCAGATACAGAACGTAAACTAAATGATGTTGAGAGTAGACTTAACAAAAAGCTACAACGTGCATTAGATAATCCACTAGCAAACTAAATTAAAGGGAGTTGATTGACAGCTCCCTTTTTCTATCATATAATAAAAAAATGAGTAGACTATTAATTATTACAGGTCCACAAGGATCTGGTAATCATGTGTTCAGTAAATGCTTTGCTGTTCATGAAGATGTCTATGGCTGGAAAAGTCTGTTAAACACTTATTGGGAAGGACATCATCACGAACCTTTTGCTCATGCATGGGAAGATCCAGATGAGCTATACAGTTTTAATTGGACACAAAGTGAATTCTTTGTAACCAGTGTAAGTTGTCCTTATTTCAAAGATCAACAACCTCAAATTCCTACCTACGAACGTTTTATTAAAATTGCAGAGCGTTATGTAGACAGTATTGATGTAGCAATCATAGGCAGAGATCAAACCATCTTAAAACATCAACAAGAACGTGTTAGAGGTAGTCATACTACACCACTAGCACTTGATCATTTTAATTGGTTAATGGAAAATACTGAGTGTAGATTTTTAAGTCAAGAACTATTGTATCTTTACAAACAAAAGTATTTGGAGCAAGTTAGCAGAGATTTAGACTGGCCAATTGCCTATTGGGATCCCGAAATAGATGAGATTCTAAAAGCAGATGCTAATGAAAAATATGTTAAAAGTGTGCATGAATACTGGCTAGACTTTGAAGTTCATAGAGCTATACGGGAAAGTTAAGCATCTCATCTCTATATTTTAACCATACGTGTTCTAAGTCCTGTCCGTAAACATCATTAAATGGTCCACCGTTTGTATAATGAATACCATATGGCAATGGAAAGTTTGGATCTTCTTGCACATTATATTCTCCAATTAACCAGTTCCACATAAAAGGCACATGACCCATGTTATTTGCATTTGTCCATTCAAACCTGTGCAACCATTGTGGACTTCTATTGTTTACGTTCATCGTACTAAGTCTATGACAATCAGCATGAGCACAATTAAATATCATCATGCTACTCCAATTTTTCATAGGCAGGGCTTCTTGTTTCTCTCCATAAAACTTTGTGCTTTGTTTTGGTACGTATGGCTGATGTTGAGTAACCCACACACTTTTCTGCATAATATTTAGACTTTTTTCAATCTGTACAAACAAATAATCCAAGTCAGTAGTAAAGATAAAGTCACTATCAACAAACATTGCTAGTCCTTTATAGTCGCACAACTTAGGTACTAGAAATCTTGTGTAGCTGAATTCAGTACTAGCAGTTCTATCGTTATTATAGTATAATCCTTGTTCATGTAGTTCATCTGTTTTTAGATGATGAATCTCATATAGTTCAGGTACATTTTTTAAATGCTTTCTAATACTATATTCGCATACTTCGCTGGCTTGTGATTGTTTGCTATCGTATCCTATGTAAATTTTATGTGTATATTTCATAATCTGTCTCAGGTATCCAAATATGATCGTAGCCAAGCCATTCTTTTGGAGTATCAACTTTATAATATTTTATTCCATTACTAAATGTAAAGCATTGTTTACCGTTTTCTTCTTGTAAAGTGTAATCGTAAATCAAATCAGTTCCTTTAATACCAATACCATCGTGATGAACACTATCATTATAACTAAGATGTCTTATATCAAAAGGTAGTTGGCATGTGTAATCATCTGCTTCACTTAATACACTTGAAACAAATCTGCAAAATACATTAAAGTGAACTTGATCAGTTGTCCAATCTTCTTTGTTTATACTTGCATGTCCTTCTATAGTTTTAAACCTTTTATCATCAAACTTTACAAACATTTCTGCAAATTCATTTGGTGTTTGTACAACATCAAAATTAATATTGCTTGGTAAGTGAGGATCTAAATCTTTGTACCATATATAAAATAAGTTCACTGGCAATTGTTCTTGTCTTGCCAGCATATACAATGAATGTATTTTATCACTGCCTGGGTGAAACCTATATTGAGTATCTCTAAATCTCATAAGTTGAATTGGTGCATGCTGACAATCTTGTTTTATACTGTTATACAACCATTGTATTTTTAAAAATCTATAACACTGATACACTTTGCTATCTTCTTTTGCAAAGACTTTGTTTGCAAATTCACCTCGACTGTATTTGCCATTGATGTATTCTTCTTTTGCCTGATTGTTTATTTCTAAAAAACTATCAATAAGAAAACTTATACCTTCGTATAATCCATTATGCCATTCACCCCATTTACTATCAGATTGATTGTAAAATTGTTTGATTGTTTCAGCATCTATTGTGGCTTTTAGTATTTCTGTATTGTTATTTTTAGCCCAATCATAAAAGTTTGTAACACGATCAATGTTATTAGTTGACTTTTTCATGATTATCCTTTAATATAAATAAGTGTAGTTAAAACTATTTATTCTACACAAGAGGTACCCTAATGTTAGATGTTTTTATGTTAACCTTCGGCGAACCCGAAGCTGACGAAAACTTTGAAATCCTGCAAGAAAAAGCTCCACATGCCAAGCGTATTGATGGAATTGAAGGATTGCTTAATGCACACAAGGCTTGTGCAGAAGAATCAAGAACACAGTATTTTTATGTTTGTGATGCTGATGCAGTAATCACAGAAAACTTTGCTTTTAAATTTACACCAAGCGATAGGCGTGAGGCTTATCCTGGCGTAAAGGAAACAGAATGTGTTTTTACATATAGAAGTCATAATCCCATTAATGATTTAATTTATGGGTATGGTGGAGTAAAACTGTTTCCAAAGAAAAACTTGTTGGCTGTTGATGAGTTTAAGGTAGACATGACTACAAGTATTGGAGCAAAGTTCAAACCTTTATTTGAAGTTGCTAATATTACACAGTTCAACACTGATCCATTTAATGCATGGCGCAGTGCATTTAGAGAGTGTACTAAACTATCAAGTAATATTATTGATCATAATAAACAAATAGACGATTCTTATCGTTTAGAAGTATGGTGTACAAGAGGCGAGAACAGACGCTTTGGCGAGTATGCAGTACTAGGTGCGACACAGGGTAGAGACTTTGGTACTCACTACAAAAAGAATGTAAACGCACTACGAAAAATTAACGACTGGAATTGGTTAAAGGAAAAATTTAATGAAGCACTCTGATTTTACTAGCAAGTATCATTGGCTAAATGGTCTTAGTGAATACTATAGATTCACTGGACAAGAAGAAAAGTTTGAACCAGTATTCAAAGCTCTTTATCATCAAAACTATCATAGAAAAAGAGACATTCTACATGGACTAATGATAAAGCAGTATGAAGGAATGGATATGGTTCCTGATCATTTACTTAGATCATGGACAAACATGTTACTCAATGAACACTTAGAAGATATTACAGTAAAAACTGAACTTATTACGAGTTTAATTAGTACAGTTGCAGACGATCCATTTGTGGATAGAATTGCAAAGTTTATCGATTACTTTACATTCTCAAACAAAACAGATATATTGTTACCAGACTTAGGTGACTTTTTAAGCAGAGGACAAGTTAAAAGTAAACTATGGCTTGTAACTGAATTAGCTAAAGTTGTTGAAGGCTCTGTAGGAAATATATTATTTTATGGTGGTTGGTATAATTTTAATGCACACTTCTTACTTGATATGTTTGACGTTAATAAAATTTACAGTGTAGATATGGATACTAATGTAGTTGATCCTTGCAACATTTTATACAAAAAAGAACGAGAAGATAATAAGTTTGAAGCAATTGCATCTGATGTAAAAGATATTAGATGGAAAGACAACCAAGCATACATTTCTCAAAAAGATTGGATGAAATACAATACATCTTATACAGGAACAAGCAACTATGATTTAGGATCAATTAACATTGTTATTAATACTAGTTGCGAACATATGGATAACACTTGGTATGATAACTTACCAGATGGAACTTTTGTAATTTTACATCAGAATGATTATTTTAGTAATCCACAACATAGCAATTGCTGCAAAGACTTAGGTGATGTAAAGAGTAAATATCCTATGCAGAATATCTTCTATGAGGGAGAATTAGATACACATCTTTACAACAGGTTTATGCTTATTGGAATAAAATAAGTGCTGGCAAGTATAAAATATATGATAGTTGAGTTTACTCCACATAAAGAACAGTTTGGCAAAATAGATGCAGTTGCAAATATCTGTTCACAAATTGCAGTTGAACATAAATTAGAGTATGGATATGACTTTAGTATAGGCGAACTTGGCATTGATACCAATGGATATCAATGGGTAAAGGTTGATTTTAGAGAAGAAGAAACAGCGATGCTTGTAAGACTTAGAGGTTTAAAAACACAAAGTGGAGGTGTTGTTTGATGGATGAAGAATTATGGGAAGTTACATTTGCAGAGTTTGATCTTTACCTAGATGAACTTTCTATACGAGAACTACAAAAAGAGGCCGCTAGAGCAATTAGCACTATGCCTGCAGACAATAACAGTATTCATAAGTTTAACAAAGATGCACATCATAATAGTCATCTCTGGTATAAGGCTGTTATAAAACATTATGTGATGGAACATGGCGGAATGCCTAGTGAGATAGGACCCGGAACTGAAGTGAGGTTTGTTGTAGATGAATAAAAGAGATCATGTATTTTATATTAAATACGCCAGTGCAATAGTCATACTGACTGCAATGGTATTCCATGTACAAGGTTGGACACCTTGGAATAGTTTTTTACAAATGATAGGTGCCGCAGGCTGGATATATGTTGGCTATCGTTGGAATGAGAAAGCAATTATGTTAAACTTTTTACCTCAATTTGCTATCATTATACCTGGATTAGTTTATATGTGGTTTGGTAATTAAATGTATAATTATAATGACATTGAAGAAGTTCATTTAGAAATTACACAGCGATGCAATGCCGCTTGTCCAATGTGTGACAGGAATGAAAACGGCGGTGCTGTTAATCAACATATAAGAAATGATGAAAAAGAATTAAGTGTTGAAGATTGTATGGATATATTTCCACCTGAGTTTATTAAACAACTCAAGGTTATGTACATGTGTGGTAACTTGGGAGATCCTATTAGTGCAAGCGATACACTAGAAGTCTTCAAGTATTTTAGACAACACAACCCAGATATTTGGCTTAGTATGAATACTAATGCAGGTGCTAAAAAGATAGAATGGTGGCAAGAACTTGCATCAGTTATTGGTCGCAAAGGTACTGTAATTTTTAGTGTTGATGGACTTGAGAATACTAATCATTTATATAGACAGAATGTACGTTGGGAATTTGTAGAACGTAATATGAAAGCATTTATTGCCGCGGGCGGTAGAGCTAGGTGGGACTATTTAATATTTGAACATTCAGAATGTGATGTAGAACGTGCTGAACAACTTGCTAAAGAGTGGGGTGTAGAAAAGTTTATGAAGAAAAAGACTGGTAGATTTATCAGCAGTGTAACTAATAAATCAAAAGAAGATCATCAGTCAGTTAATCGAAAAGGTAAAGAAACACAAAATCTTGCCAAACCAAAAAAAGTTGAACATCAAAACTTAGCACTTGCTAAAATGAAAGAAATAGAAAAGACATATGGTAGTATGATGGACTACTATAACCAAGCCAGCATTAAATGCAAAGTTGCTCAACATGATAAAAATAAAAGCATGTTTGTAACAGCAGAAGGGTTAATCATGCCTTGCTGTTGGACAGCAGGTAGAATGTATAAGTGGTGGCACAAAGATCCTAAGGTGGAACAAATTTGGGATTTTATTGATCAAGCCGGCGGAAAAGAAATGTTAAATGCAAAATACTTTGGCATACAAGGTGTATTCAATAGTGGTATTATGAAAAATATTCAAAGCAGTTGGAAACTTAAAAGTATTAAAGAAGGCAAGTTAGGTGTATGTGCGCAGAAATGTGGTACAGAGTTTGATCCTTATGCTGAACAATTTAAGTAATATTAACTCGTTTATCCATTGATAATATTAACTCGTTTATCCATTGCCGCACCTTTATTACCACATTGTTGAACACATTTTTTAATATGTCCAGGATGATCTGGATCCCATCTTTGTTTAATATCTATAACATTAAATTTGTCTAATATAGATTGCATTGAATATAATTTTAAATTTGCAAAATTAAATCTATCTGTGAACCCTTTCATCATGCTATATTTGTGTTGAGGGTGACTTAAATAACAGCATGGCGACACATCTAAATGTGCATTAATGAATAAGTGTTTTTGTTGAAAATGTCTACAGTCAATTGTAGATGCAAACTTTTTTAGTTTTTCTTTATCTTTTGCAACATAAGCATCAAAGGCTTCGTTTGTTTTCTCAAATGTTTTATCAATCAAATTTTCAGCATTTCTTAATTCAACGATTTTGTCATGCTTTCTTGGTTTGGTTGTTACAAATGGATTTTTTCTCAATCTCACTTCTTTATAGTTTCGTCCGCTTTCTTTTACTTGAAATCTAATACCTAGTCTTTTAGCATGTTCCTTTGCAATTTCGTATTCTTCTTCGTTATGAGCAAAAGGAATGAATACCCATATAGCTCTGCCGCCAGCAGAAACATATGCTTCTAAATTTCTTATAACAGTATTCCAATTTACATTCTGTCTATACAAATGATTAGTCTTTTCGTGTCCATCTATACAAAAGTCTACACTAAACCAATCACTTTTAGAAAATAATTTTCCTAATTTTGTCCACCATTCAGCATTATTATAGCCACCATTTGTACTAATATGTAAAGATTTAGCATCAGATAAAAACTCACATATCTCAAAACATTGTGGATGTAATATGGGATCACCTTTTGTACCACACAATGAAATGTCACTTTGTTGTAAGCATTCTGCTATAGGAAATATTAATGTTTTTATATCGTGTAGTGACATCATTTCGTTACCACGCAACGGCATATTGAGTTTAGTCCTATCACATAATGGACAGGCCGCATTACAATCTTGAGTAATTTCTAACTCATATCTAAAAATATCATACTGACTTTTAATCATAACAATATTTATTACTTGACAAATAATCATTAACCATATAGTATGTATAAATTAAGATATCTTATATAGGAGAAACTAGATGAGTACACGTGACGTAGTACAAGACATTGTAAAGCATACAGCTGGTCTTGGATTTATTACAGCGGTTAAAGTAACAGGTAGCGATAGTGAAACTACACTTGATGCTATGGATGCTGATCGCACAGTAATTATGCAGGCGAAATTACACAACGCAGAAACAGACTTCTCAGGCGAATTTGGCTTGGGTAACTTGGCATTTCTAAGTGGTGTAACAGGCTTGCCTAATTATCAAACTGAAGATGCAACAGTTGAGGTTATTAGTCGTGAGCGCAACGGCGTTGATACACCAGATCATTTGTTGTTCAAAGATGCTGAAGGTAATACTGATCAATATCGATTTATGAGTAAAGAGATTATTGAACAGACATTGCAAACAGTTAAGTTTAAAGGTGTAGAGTGGGATGTTGCTTTTGAACCAACAAAAGCAAAAGTAAGCGAACTACAAGCACTTGCTGGCATTTATGGCGGCATTGAACCTAACTTTACAGTTAAGACTGAAGATAGTAATTTGATTGTTACTGTAGGTGCCGCAGATGGTAGCTTTACAGGTAAACGTACATTTGCACAGAATGTAAGCGGAGACATCAATCAAGGATTTGCTTGGCCATTGGCACAAGTATTGGCTATCCTAAAACTAGGAATGAGTGGACATTGTGTCATGCAGATTAGTTCAAAGGGTGCGCTAATGATTAGTGTTGATAGTGGTATTGGAAAGTATGACTACATCCTGCCAGCATTAACTGTATAAAATCTAAAGAGAGCAGTCGTTAATGTCTGCTCTCTTTCTAATGGGGAATGGCCTAGCGGTAGGGCGACTGTTTTTGGTACAGTAGATCGTAGGTTCGAATCCTACTTCCCCAGCCAAAAAAGGTTGACACCAGCAAGATATCTTGCTATATTATGTATATGTTTGCGAAGGTATTGTACCTTAGCTATTTGTATTGTACAAGGAGAACAAAATGCAAAGACTTATAAAAAACTTTAATGAAGTTGTAGAAGAAGTACGTATTCAGTTAGAAGCTGAATTTGGAATTACCCAAGAACATATTGATGCTATGAGAGCTCGTGTAGATACTAATGGACATAAGTTTCCTAAAGGTAGTTACATGGTAGCCTTTAATACATTGTTCCTCGACTATGAGGTACAACGAGCAGCAATTGCAAAACACATTTTAAACATAATGAAAAACTATGATCCTCGATTGTGTACACCAGCTAGTGCATGTCATGTAGACGGTGAAGATTTTACAACACTTTACGATGGTCAGCAACGTAGTATTGCAACAGCCTTGCTAGGCTTTACAGAAGTTCCTGCTACAGTTGTAGAAACAGATGATCCTGCATTTCCAAGTTATGCATTTGAAATGTTAAACGAAACAGGTATTGCACGACTAACACCGGGTGATATGCATCGAAATGCTTTAACACGTTTTAGACTTGGATCACAAGAAGCACGTAATATTAAAGCACGAACACTACAAGATCAATTTGATCAAGTAGGTATAGACTTGCAAGATAAAAAAGCACGTAACAGCCCAAACTTGCGAGGCAATAATGATTATTTCTTTTCACACTTTAAGTATGCTTACAAAGGAATTGAAATTGATTTAACTGGTAAAGTACTACACGATATCATTGATGCAATTACTAGTGTGTTTCCATTACAAGAAGAAGTTGATCAAGGTTGTTTTATTGGATTGTACGAACTTGCACGTTTGGACACAAGGCAAGATCTTACAGGCGACTGGATGAAACAAATTCTTAAAGCGGCTAAAACACAATTTAATAGTAGTGCGATAGTACATGCAAAAGCAAAGATGCAGTGGGCACATGTTAACCCAGGAGCAACATGGAGCGCACCAAGTGCAATGTCAAACTTCTTACGTGAGGTTTATATGCTAGAAAATAATGCACTTGATATTCCGTATCATGGAGAAGGTGCAAAGATGCAAGTTGCAACAAATCCTGTAAGTGGACTCATGTTAAAGGTAGCGGCATAATGTTGAAAGAAGCAATTGAAAACTTTCGCCCTCCTGTTTATGTGAGAACAAAACGTAGCCCGGAAACTTATCGGGCTACTGAAACTTATGTTCAAAAGAAACTAATCAGTCTTGTAGAAGAATATAAGTCAACACGAAATGATGAACAGACTGCAAGACTTATCAGAGATGATATTGATAATTCATTGCGTAGGTATCACGAATACTGTATTAAACAAAACTTTGGTGGACACTATATTGAAGTAGGTGCAGAAGAAACTGACTTTGAACATATGATACCTGCAAGTACTGTAAGAGATATGTTAATTGCAGGTATTATTACACCAAAGCAAGCATGTAACGTTCCCACATGTAAACTAAGCAAAGACAAACATGTTAAACTAGGTGAATCAGGTTGGGGGAGCAAGACTCCTGATTCCTTTAACTTTTGGAAAAGATACCAATATTGTTTTGAAACACAAGATGTGTTTACAACTTGGGATGGACACAAAGTTGACACAAGTATGACACTAGAAGATCATTTTAATCTTTTTTGTTAAAACAAAATGGCCATTTTTATTTCATAAATGGCCTTTTTAGTTGACTTTTTCTAAATACAAGTATACAATACTATAAACTTTGAGAATAGAGAATTATATGACAGTTAATCTAACACAATCTCAAAAAGACTATGCAGTGTTTTTACCAAGCATTAGTTCTTTTTATGTAAAATTTATAAACAATGCACAACGAAGAGGTGCAGAATACTTACCCACAGAACGTTTGCCTGATACATTTGAACACGGTATTGATGGCTTTGACTTCTTTCAGAAAGACAGTTACTACAATTACAAATGGGGTTTGTATAGTGCAGGACATGCATTGCTTAACACTGATAAGAGTGATGAGCAAGAAACTATGATTCAAAAACGTAATCGTGAAAATAGTTTTATACTTGGAGATAGTGGTGGATTTCAAATTGCTACTGGTGTAATCAAATGTGACTGGCCAAACTTTAAAAGTGATGATCATCTACGTAGTACAGTTCTTAATTGGCTAGAACATACAGCCGATTATAGTATGGTGTTAGATATTCCTACACTAGCAGCGGCACCACCTCTAAATGAAAAAACAGGACTAAGACGTTGGCAAGACTGTTTAGATTATACATTGCATGATAATGATTATTTTGTTAGAAATCGTAAAGGCAATACAAAGTTTTTAAATGTGTTGCAAGGCAACAATGAAGAACAAGCAGATCAATGGTATGAAGCAGTAAAGCATTATCCATTTGAAGGTTGGGCTATGGCTGGGTATAACATGAAGCAGTTGCACCTAGCACTTCGTAGACTTATTGTAATGCGAGATGAGAAACTATTAGATCCAGGCAGAGACGTTATTCACTATCTTGGAACAAGTAGACTTGAATGGGCAACGGCATTTACAGCCATGCAACGTAACATTCGCAAGACAGTTAATCCCAACATGTTGGTTACGTTTGATGCGGCTAGTCCGTTTATTACTACAGCCAAAGGACAAGCATATTCTCAGCATGTTCATCGTAATAATAAATTTAGTTATGTAATGGAAAAGGCAATTGATGATAAAGTATTTAAAGATAGTAAGTTAGCTTTTCCATTTAACAGCCCTATTGGCGAACGTCTTAACATGGGTGATATTAATTATATGGGCCCAGGTATGAAAAACAAAATTGGTAAAGAAGGAAAGAGTGCATGGGATACTTGTTCTTACTTCTTGCTAATGGCACACAATGTTTATCAGCACATTGAAAGTGTACAACGTGCAAATGCACTAGCTGATATTGCTTGTACAATGTACAAGCCTAGCCATAAAGAATGGTATAAAGGTAAACGAGGCGAAGGCGAATTTGATCTATGGGTGCCACGTAAAGTTATCTTTATTAATAACTTCATTGATGATTTATTTGCAAGTGAAACACCTATGCAAATGTTAGATGAAGCAGAAGCAATGCTAACAGATTACTCTGGTATGAAAAGTATTAAGACAACAGAAAATGCATTTAACAATTTGTTTGATACAGATGAAGTAGCAAATGAAAGTGATGATGAATATACACCAGAAGAACTTGAAGCGGCAGAAGAGTTTCTTGACACACTATAAGGAGGTTATAATGGGAACAGGTACTATTAATAGTAAGCGCAGATATTTAGAAAGTCTAAAAACAAAACATAAAACATTAGACGAGATGATTTGGAGGCGTGTACCAAGACATAATGACTTTGAAATTAAACAAATGAAAGTAGACAAGCTCGAATTAAAAACTAAAATTAGTCAGTTAGAGAATGAACTAAATGCCTAAACGTATTCCTTTTACTAAACCTATTAAAATCTATTACTTCAAGCCACAGGAAATGGTTAGTGTTAACTTTCTAATTACAGATAGTTTAGTTTTAAAGACTGAATTTACAAAAAAAGAATTTGATACTATTGAAAGTACTTGGAATATAGATGATGGTGTACAAGGATTAAGAACAATACAAAATGGAAAGATATGGTGGGAACATAGAACAGTTGGTCCTCGACCAGAATGTATTGAATGTGATCATGTAGTTATTGACATAAAGGATTTTAATTTTAGATTTGAAACAAAAGACATTGAAAATATGTTTAAAGAATATAATGAACAAAAAAACAATTTACAATATTGGGATGTAAGCAATGACTAAAAAAGTAGCAGTTGTTGGTTGTAGTTTTAGTGCTTTTTGGCAAGGCGATGAAAGTAAATCTGGATTAAACTATGATGTTAAGACATGGAGTCATCAGTTAGTAGAAAACTATGATGTTACTATTGATAGCTTTGCAATGAATGGAGCTAGTGCTGGTCATGTTAACTATTGTCTAAGTTACATTCTTAATAACCCAGAATTAGAATATGATCTTGTTATTGGAAATATGCCTCCTCTGAATAGAGATTGGTATTTTGCATGGAATAAAGCAGATGAGTTGACTGACTTTAATAATCTTGGTGACCTTAGCAGATGGTTTAGTTCATACGAAGAACAAGAACGAGTAAGAATTTATGAGGTTGAACCTGTAACTGTATGTCATAGTCATGATAAGATAACCGGATTACAAGGCTCAAAAATTAAAGGCTTAACTCATTATGAACATGAATACGTAAAGAATCAACATGAGCATATTGCAAACAACTATATGGTAAATCATAGAAAGAATTTACATTATGTACAAATGGCTAGAGAATATTATACCCAAGTGTTGCCATTTACTTTTTGGTATCATGCTAGTAATGCATTTACTGACAAGTACATTAATTTTGAGTTAGCAACAGTAGATTTTAGATACTTAGCAAGACATAGTATTGTACACGAAGATCATGTAAAAGCATTCTTTAGAAACATGTTTCCACTAAGTGAAGAAAAAGCTGAGTTTGAGTCAAGATATCTTGTTGATAGTTCGCATTTTAGTACATATGGTCATGAGCAATTACTTGAAAAATATATCTTGACTGATAACAAAATCAATAGTATATTAATATCATAGCTTTATAAAAGAGATTATAATGAATAGAGATTACACAACAGGCACAAGCGAAGAAGTAAAAATCTTTGTTGGCATCGAGATAGAACATACGCAGATGCATGGTGAACGTACATTGTTTGTTGTTGGACATGATTGGCATGCTAGTCATATCATGCTCCGTGCAGTTGAGAATGAATGTAAACACATTTATTTAGGTGCTAATATGAGTTTTGACATAGATAAGCTAGAAGAATATAATGAACTAGCAAGTTATCTATTACAAAAAGGCTATTGGGTTACACTAGACTTTGATGTATCTTATGTTGAACAAGTGATACAAAAAGTAACTGTACGTGATAGATTTATTCCAATGATTAGTGTTAAGATTCCTTATGCTGATGACTTGGGATATAATGCTTGTGTAAAGATCGATGATAAAGATTTTCGTGCAAGTAATAATGGTGTATGGACACACCGACTTAGAGGACTAATGGAGTGTGAAAAATTTACTCCTTGGTCTAAATATACACAAGACAAAGTCATTGAATAGGAGAAATACATGACTAAGAAAATTCGACTAATTGACGAAGAGCCTACTACAACAGTAAAGGTTGAAGAGTCAGTTGACAGTGAAAAGCTAATGGGGTTCCTAGAAGCAATTGATTGGAAACTATGGGAAATGCTAAAACTAATGAAAGCACAGGCCGCAGAAAAAGATGAAGATTAATAATAGAAAAATCTGGGTTACATTTCAAAAGGAAGGCATTCATTTGTATCCTGCTGCAATCGACGACCCAGCACTAGCTACTGGTAAATGGGACGATGTAAGTTTTCTCGGATATGCACATCGGCACATATTCCATTTTAAAGTAGCTATTCAGGTGTTTCATGACGACAGAGATATTGAATTTATTCAATTCAAACGTTGGCTTGAAAGTTTATATAACACTAACATGCTAGAACTTAATCATCGTTCATGTGAGATGATTGCAGAAGAATTAGCAGAGCAGATTAATCAAAAATATCCAGGCCGCGACATTGAAATCACAGTTGCTGAAGACAATGAAAACGGCGCAACAATGTCATTTACAGATAAAGGTGAACAAAATGGCTGAACATAGAATCTTCGGATACTATAATATTAATGATATCAAATACGATATCCTTAAAATTATTGCACCCTATGACGGGTACATGCATAATGAGGTTGATACTGACAAGGTATCAAGCCTTTTCAATAGTTACTTGGGCGACTTGAAGCGCAGTAACAAAATCTTTAGTTACACATCACGTGTAACTGAAAAAACAAATGCGTTCACGTTTGATATTGAAATCAAACTACATCGTGACCGTAGCCCTAAGAAACTTAAGATCCACGTTGGTCGTATTGTTTCTAAAAAAGGATGGACTGAGGCAGCCATCATTGAAAAGTATGGCGACCATAGGGAGGTTGCTAATGCGTAGATTGTTCTACATGGGCTTAGAGCCTTATGAGGGACGTTATACGTTACAGTTACAAGACTGGAGTACCGCGGTGTTTGATCGTCGCGGTATTGACTATACTGTGGTCCCAGGTAATACAATTGATGATACTAAAGCAATTAGTGTTGGACAAGTTCTTGATGCACACGGTCGTTCATACTTTGGTATGAGTCAACTTATGAATCTAGTACAAATGATGAGAAATGGAGAATGTTCAGGTGAAGATGCAGTTTTCTTTGAGGATATGTTTCAGCCTGGTATGGAATCATTACCTTATATCATGTGTCAGATTCCAGAAGAGCAACGACCTAAAATTTTCTTACGTTGTTTAGCACAAGCAATTGACCCAGATGATTTTGTTCATGTATGGGGTATGAGCAAGTGGATGTCGTTGTACGAACAAATGTGTAACGAGATTCCCAATGTACATATCTTAGCTACTAATGAAGAAATGGTAGCACATATGAGAATTGCAAATTGGTCTGCACCAATATATAATATCAGTGGACTTAGCTTTGGTAAAGCAGAAGTACAAAGTCGTGTTAACAACAACATCAAGCCTTGGGCAGAACGTAAAGACAGAGTAGTATTTGCCGCACGTTTTGATCAAGAGAAGCAACCAGACTTCTTTATGGATATCATTGAGACAGTTAAAGCAGAAAGACCTGATGTTGAGTTTGCAGTACTAAGTGGTGGACCATTGCGTAGTAATAATCAAAAGTATTTAGACAGAGCATTACAAATGGAAGCTGATGGCAAACTAACAATTGCTAAAGACTTAAAAAAGAATGATTACTATAATATTGTAAATGATTCTAAAGTAATGTTTAATTGTGCTTTACAAGACTGGGTTAGTAACACAGTTAGTGAAGCAGATGCATTGGGTTGTAATGTGATTTATCCTGCATATAGAAGTTTCCCCGAAACGTTTGCAAATGATTATACAAGGTTGTATGTTCCGTGGAGTAAGGAAAATGCTATTAAGAAAATCCTTAAAGGTCTTAACAAGCCTAATGAAAACATGGGTAAGATTAGCGATTGGACTAATGGCACAATTGATCGTATGATTGACATTATGCAAGGCAATGGAGAACAATGGTTACGAAGTGGTAACAAGTATCGTGATCATGTAGCAGAAAGTAGGTATTAATGACAAAAATATTAGTAACAGGTGCCGGCGGTTATGTAGGTAGTGTTGTGTGTGAAAAACTTATGACACGTGACCAATCCTATGAAGTAATAGCCGTTGACAGAAATAAATGCAAGCATGGCTGGTTTGATGAAGCACATGAAGGAGACTACAATGACATTCAACATCTTTTACTTGATGTTGATTGTGTTGTGCATTGTGCGGCAACAAGTCTTGTTGGACCTAGTGTAAAGGATCCTTCAAAGTATTATAAAAACAATGTATATGGAACACAAGAATTACTTGATGCATGTGTTGCACAAAATGTAAAAAGATTTGTTTTTATTAGTAGTGCGGCTTGCTATGGCAGTCCCGAAGGTGGTGTATGCAAAATTGAAGATAGTAATACTCCTATCAATCCATATGGATGGAGTAAGCGCATGACTGAAATCATGTTGCAAGATTATCATACTGCCTACGGTCTAAATAGTGTTAGTCTTAGATTGTTTAATGTTGCAGGAGCTCATGGAAAGCTAGGGCAAGAAAAGCAAGCAACTCATATCATTGCAAGAATTATGGAAAGTGCAATGGCAGGAGAAAAGTTTACATTGTTTGGTAATGACTTTAATACGCCAGATGGAACATGTGTAAGAGATTATGTACATGTTTATGACGTAGCAGGTGCAGTTCATAATGCAGTGAAAAGAACTGGACGTGAAAGTTGTTGTGATATCTTTAATATTGGCAACGGCAAAGGCTACAGTAATATGGATATAATTAAATCCATTGAAGCCAATACAGACTTAACTGTTGAATATGATACAGGTCCAAGACGCGAAGGAGATCCTGATAGTCTTGTTGCAGATACATATTTGACACAACAAAGAATGATTTGGCAAACAAACTTAACACTAGACGACATCGTAAATTCAGCATATAATTTTTATATGACAAAAAAATAGAGACATCCTCGTCCTAAACTCGGAGAATAAAATGAGCAAAGTAAAAGAAATAAAACAACGCCTACAAGACGCAGGCATTAGGTATTGGGCTAATGACAACATTAGTGAAGTACTACAAGAAGGCGATAAGCAAGCACTAATTGAAGAAGCAGTACCTGCCTTTGAAAACGTATTGCAAACACTATTGATTGATACGGAAACAGATCCTAACAGTCACGATACAGCAAGACGCATGGCTAAGATGTATATCAATGAGATTATGTCTGGTCGTTATGACGTAATGCCTAACCCAAGTGCTTTTCCTAATTATATTGAAAATGGGTATGAAGGTATGCTAGTTGTGAGAAGTGAACTTACAAGTCTATGTTCGCATCACCACCAAACAGTAAAAGGTGTAGCATATATTGGTATTCTTGCAGGACCTAAATTACTAGGACTTAGCAAGTACACAAGAATTGCACAATGGTGTGCAATGAGAGGAACACTACAAGAAGAACTTAATGTTATGATTGCAGATGCTATTCAAGAACAAACAGGTAGTAATGATGTTGGTGTTTATGTACAAGCAACACATGGTTGTTGTGAGAACAGAGGCATTCGAGCGCACAGTAGTTTAACACAAACTACTGTATTACGTGGTGCTTTTAAAGAAGATCCAGCAACTAAAAAAGAGTTTATTGATAACGTTAAGTTGCAACAACAGTTTGCTTGTGTGAAGTAAACTAAAATGGGCTGGTGGAACCATCTAGTTAGAAAAACAAAAGCTGAAAAGCAAGAAGCTAGAGCGGAACTTTGGGAAAAGAAAGAAAAGTTCTATATTCCCAAACCGGCTTCATTTCCATGCCCTGATGACACACACCCTCTTTTTACAATTAATGTAACAAAAGAAAAAATGGGTGTGTGTTATTATTGTAGTAAAGTTTTTATCGTAAAGGAGATAGAAGATGAAGATTGAAGTTGGCGAATCTTATGCAGTTTCTGCACAATGGAAAAAGAGTCTTTGTGAAATAGAACAATATAAGCACGAAGAAACAGGCAAAATGCTTAATACAGAAGTAATATGGCGCAACGGTACTTTTATTATTCATATTGAAAATGAAGATGAAAAAGAAGAACTAGAGCGTTGTATGTATATTGATGATGACAATGAACCAGATACTTGGGACTATGAAGCATTTGAAAATATTGAAATGGATAGTACATTTGATGGCTGTTCAGAAGACTGGGTGTTCTATGGTTCAGGTGATAAAGCATGGGCTGAAGGCGAAGGCGAAGCATTTGAAGAACAATATCATGAAGAATTGGATGCACCAGACAGTGAATACTTTAGTGCTTATGATTGGTTGGAAGAAAAAGGATACGAGAGCTTAGGCTGTAATTATCAAATCTTCCGTGGTGTTAGGGTAGAAGAATGGAGAGGATACGGAGAATGAAAGATCCAAAAGTAGCAAAGCTAGTAGTAGAGCTAAAAGATCATGTTAAGAAACTTAACAGTCTAAATAAAAAATTGTACGCCCAGGGTGTTACATATAGAATGGAAGATCAATATGACGATGAAACAGAGTCAAAACAGTTTGAAATACGATACTTACAGCAGAAGGTGGAGTACTAAAATGGTTAAAAAAGTACATTATACATGGAAAGATGTAGAGCATATGATTGTTACTCTTAATAATCTTATGTTTGCAGATAACTGGCGTCCAGACTATATTGTTGGATTAACCCGTGGCGGGCTTGTTCCTGCTACAATAATGTCAAATACTACAGGCATCACATGTCATACACTTGATGTACGTTTTAGAGACACCGATGACAACTATGTAGGTCCAGAAAGCAATTGCTGGATGGCTACTGATGCATACGGAATGAATAAAGATGGCTTAACAGGCGATCATTATAAAAAGAATATTCTAATTATTGATGATATTAATGATAGTGGTAACACACTTAATTGGATTAAAGATGATTGGAAAGCAGGTTGTATGCCAGATTGCCCAACTTGGGAAAATATTTGGGGTACAAATGTTCGTGTTGCTACTTTGATTGACAACGATCCAAGTAGTTTCGAAATGGTAGACTACACAGCCATGGAAATTAATAAAAATGAAGATCCTGTGTGGATTGTCTTTCCTTGGGAAGGCGAAAGAGATTACGGAAACTTCTAAAAAACCTAGATTTCTTGGTTGACAAACGATTACATTATGCTATTATAGTAAAGTAAGTTAATTAACCAAGTCAGGAGACTATAATGAAAAAACTTATTGCAACCGCGGTTTTTGGGTTAACAATTGCCCTTACGCCGCTTTCGGCGTCAGCGCAGTACAAAGGTAATAGTTACTTTGATGCTGCATGGTTCCAACGTATGGATCAAATGAGGCAAATTAATTTTGCTAAAATTGTTGTACGTAATTATTCGCGTATCAATGAACGATATGCATTTATTATTAACAAATATTCTCGCTACAGTGATCGAAGTTGGTACAAACGTATCCAATCAAGATATGAATGGCAAGAGAATGAAATTAAAAAGTACAACAATATTATTGGTGCAGATACTGCCCCTAAAGTTGTACGAACTTATGTAGAAAAAGTTCCAGGAACAATTGTAAAACGTGGTAAAACAGTCACAGTTACAAATAATAATGTTGTTGAAGAAAAAGATGGCAACACTATGCGAGAGTATGCAGTTACTACTGTCACTCGAACTACTCCTGTTACAACTACGTATTATACCAATCATAAAACTGTAAGTGTATATGACAACGGTAAAGAAACTTATGCAAACAACGTAAAGATTGATAAAACAGAAACTGTCAATGACGTTGATACTACTGTTGATCGAGAGCTTATTAGAGAATATGCTATTGTTGTGCCACCTGTGGAAGATGAAGATGACAATCCTCCTCCAACTACAATTGTGCTAACAGAAGCAGAGTATCTTGCTAGAAGTGATGTTGATTATACATTAGGTGACAGTTATTACAATGCAGTTAAAACAATGAATAGTCGTATTAATGACAATTACGTTGCAAAACTAGGTAGTTACTTTGGTAATAATCTAGATAAGATTGGAGCACCTGCCGCTTGGTCAAGAGGCTATACTGGTAAAGGTAGTACAATTGCAATCTTTGATACTGGTATTGATACTGATCACAGTGAGTTTGAAGGCAAGATTAAAGGACTACATTGTTTTACTAACGTATGTGAACGTGGTCTTGGTACTGTAGAAGATGGCAATAGGCATGGACACGGTACTCATGTTGCTGGTATTGCAGCGGCAAACTTGGACGGCAAAGGCACTACAGGTGTTGCTTATGATGCAGACTTGCTGATTGGTAAACTTGCTTATGATAGTGGGTATTTTCAATTTGATAAAGTTGACGAAGCAATGAAGTGGGCTGTTGAAAACGGTGCAGATGTTGTAAACATCAGTGCTGGTACTAGAACTAACACTACATATCGAAACAGCCTTAAAGAAATTGGCACAGGTACTTACTATGCAGATATGACATTTGGTAATTACAATGTGCTTGGATACAATCAAATGTATTCCAAGGATGGTCATGCTACTGCAATGATTGAAGCAATGAAAGATCATGAGACTGTAATGGTTCTTGCTAGTGGTAACGAACGAATGGCAGTGTCAGGTCAAGAAACACATATTGCACTTGATCCAATTATTGGTAATCGTGTACTTGTTGTTGGTATGTTTGACGAAAGGTATAATGATCTTAGCCCTTGGAGTAATGCGGCAGGTACAATTTGTAGAGAGCTAAAAGCAGATGGAACTTGTAAGTCTGATGCACGTATTAGTGATAGGTTCCTAATGGCTCCTGGTGTTTATGTAGCGGCTCCAACTATTAATGGAGGGTACACTACACTAACTGGTACATCGATGGCGGCTCCTCATGTTGCAGGTGCAGTTGCAGTTGTACATCAAATGTGGCCACATATGACTGGTGCTAACCTTACTAAACTTTTGCTTAATACAGCCAGCACAGATGGAATTAAAGACTACGATCCAAATAGACATGGGCAAGGATTGCTTGATCTAGATGCGGCAACACTGCCACAGGGTGTAGTTGGTATTCCTACTACTGGTCGTATTACTGGTAATAAAGTTGCAGTATCAAGTGGAACACTAGCATTGAGTGCTGGTAGCCTTTCATCGCTAGACGAAGTAATGGTTGTAGACGATTATGATCGTGACTTTTACTTTAATGCTAATGACTTTACTCAAGTTGTAGATACAAGAACAACTAGTAACGTTAGGAGTGCAATGTATGGATTCCAACCTGATAACTATATTGGTTACACTAGTGGACAAATTGTGCCTATGGAAAATGTAGCATTTTCAATTAACGATAGCACAGGTGAAAACACAGTTGTTGTAATGCACGAAGGTTTCTCACTTGGTCTACAAAATGAAAAAGGTAGCTTCCTAGGCAATGTTGCTGACAGTGAACTGATGAGAGTATATGGTGCGCAGACTGCATATCTTGGTTATCAGTTTGATGATGGTACATTCTTTGGTAATGCACAACTTGGTGCAACTTCTTTGGATGTTGATAGTTCAACACTAATGAAGAAAGCTGACACACTTATGAGCTACAGTGCATCAATTGGTGCAAAGCAAACTGTTGGTAAAAGCACTTGGGGTGCTACAGTAAGTTTGCCAGTAACAATTGCTACTGGTAAAGCACACTTTGAAATGGCTAGTGGGGTCAACAATGTAGGCGATCTAACTTATAGCAACAGTTCAAGTTCATTGTCATCGGCCAAGCAAGAAGTTAACTATGGTATGTTTGTTAATACCGCAGTTACTGAAAATTCAAGTCTTGAGGCTTTTACTGAAGTACGTACTAACTATGCAAGTACAAACGATAGTACTGTTGAAGTTGGTGTTAACTACAGGATTAACTTCTAATGCTGAATAGCACACATACTACAAGGGGCCGGTTAGAAGTTATAGCCGGCCCTATGTTTGCAGGCAAGAGCAGCGAACTTTTAAAAAAGATGCTTTTCTTAGAATATAGTGGTAAAACAATTCTCTGCTTGAAACCTGTAATAGATGATAGATATGATGCAAATCAAATTGTTACACATAATAAACTAAAGCATGATGCAGTAGCAGTGATTGATTTAGAACTAGTAAAAGATAATTATACCATCAAGTCATATAATTTTAATACAATCTTTATTGACGAAGTACAGTTTTTTGATAATAAAGAAGCATTATGGTTTGTTGAAGAAGCATTGCGCAATGGAGTAAATGTAGTTTGTGCAGGCTTAGATCAAGACAGTAGAGGTGTTCCATTTGAAACTACAGCCCGTCTATTAGCAGTTGCAGATGATGTACATAAAATTACAGCCTTTTGCAATGTGTGTGGACAGACTGCAAGTAAGACACAAAGACTTAGAGCAAGCGGAGGCAGAGTCAATGTTGGAGGTGCAGAATCATATGAACCAAGATGCCATGAGCATTGGGAGAGTAAGTAATGAAAGTAAAAATTAGTAAATATCCTACACATAGGTTTTACCATAATTGGCTTTATGATTGGTTTGGATATTCGCCAAAACAATCTATTAAAATAAATATAGATACATGGGATACATGGAACATGGACGAAACACTTGCCCATATAATTCTACCCATGCTCAAGCAGTTAAAAAAGTCTAAACACAGTTATCCAAGCTCTCTAGAAAATGAAGCTCAATGGGATGATATCGTTACTAAAATGATCTTTTCTTTTAATAGCAAATTGCATGATTGGGAAGAACAATTTCAAAGTGGTGAACATGATGTTCTTTGGACCCAAAATGAAGATGGTAGTCAAACAATGAATAAAGGTCCTAATCATACATTTAAGATTGACAAAAAAGGTATGCAAAAGTATCAAGCTCGTATAGACGAAGGTTTTCAATTGTTTGGGAAGTACTATGAAAATCTTTGGGACTAGGTATGGAATGCTATTGGGCTAAACAACATGTAAGTATAGACAGCGAAGGTGTATTCCGACCTTGTTGTACTTGGAGAAATATAGGTGATGAACCTGTTGTTACAAAAGTAGAGGATTACTATCAAACTGATTTCTATAAAAAATTAAACGAAACTTTATCAAAAAACATATGGCCTGAAGGTTGTGAAGATTGTATGGAACACGAAAGTGTTGGTAGAGTTAGTATGAGAACAGAAAGCAATCTCAAGGCAGAAAAATATGCATATCTAGATGCTGAAATAAAGTTTGGGAATTTATGCAATCTTGCATGTGTAATGTGTAGTCCGTATAATAGTAGTCTTATACAAGATGAATATTTAAAAATGCATGGACAACATCATTACTTTAACAAAGGTAGAAACTTTAAAATTAAAAATGCATGGTATCAAGATGAAGATAGTATTAGACAGATTGCTAGGTCATTGAGTGATAGAGATGAATTACAATTTAGTGGCGGTGAACCAACTGTGAATAGTTATTTAAAGATCTTTTTAGATGAGTTAATAAAATGCAAAAGTAATACCACTTTACTTGTAAGAACTAATGCTAATAATTGGCCTACTAAAATGCATGAACTTTTAAAACAGTTTGAAACAAAGATTAGTATTAGTATTGATGCATATGGAAAAGCAAATGAATATATTAGATGGCCCAGTCAATGGAATAAAACAGAACGTAACGTTAACAAAATACTTAGCTTGCCTAATTCAGAAATTAAATTAAATCCAACAGTTGCCGCATACAATGTACATTTACTTCCTGAGTTATACGAATGGGCATTGAGTACAGGTATATTTAGATTTAACTTTGATAGTGTATACACACCGAAAGCACTTGCCGCTAATAATAGTGAGAATTGGCAAAAAGAAATATATAAAGAATTTTGTAAAAAATATCATAGATATCCACAAAAAGTTTTAAATCATGTAAAAAAAGAAGGCAATGGATTAAATGAAGCAATTGACTTTCTAAAGGTATTAGACTATAATAGAGGAACAAACTATAAGGTATTAGGTATATGAAATACAGTTTAGAAGATATTGGCGGTGAAGTAGTAAAAGACAATGAAACTTATTTACTGAAAGATAATAAACTCTTAAACAGACTAGTTGTAAGTAGCACAGACATGAAGCCAAACATGTCTACAAGAGGACACAAACACGAGGGACAAGAAGAAGTTTATTATTTTGTAAAAGGTAATGGCACAATGGACATTGACGATACTACATTCACTGTCACACCTGGAGATATTATACTAATAGAAGATGGCGCATTTCATCGTGTACATTCAGGACCAGATGGTTGTTATTTTGTATGTGTATTTGATGGCGACAGGAATCATTAATGAAATACTTTACTAGAAAAATGATAGCTCACAAAGATCTAAATAGTAATGGTACATTATTTGGTGGTAGAGTTTTAGATTGGATTGACGAAGAAGCATACATCTATTGCAGTTGTCAATTAAACAATGATAGAGTTGTAACACGTAGTATGAGTGGTATAGACTTTATAAGCAGTGCAGTTAGAGGTGATATAATTGAAATAGGAATGGAAACTGTACAATTAGGAACTACAAGTATCACAATTAAATGTGATGTTAGAAATAAAAGATCAGGTAAAACAATTACAAGTGTTGATAATATTGTATTTGTTAACTTAGGACCTGATGGTAAACCAACACCTCATGGAGTAGAATAATGAAATATAAAAAGACTGGTAATAATAGTTGGATTTTAGAAGTCCAAGAGAATGGAAAGACAAAAGAAGTCTTTGTAGAATTTCCACCTGATGCACTTGATCAAGTTGGTTGGGATGTAGGCGATACTTTAATTTGGGAAGAACTTGATCATGGAGCATGGCAAGTAAGTAAAAAAGTAGAAACCGAAAGCGAGTATCCTGTAGATAATGAAATGACACAGGGTACTAGAATGGATGACAGTTATTATTATTTTAGAAAAGAAGGAATAAAAAATGTCAACTCAGACAAAAAATGATCCTGAACCGGAACGTTATTATGATTGGATGTTGTGGAAAATGAGACAAGAAGATAAAGTAATTTTTAATGGCGAAGTCCTTGATCAACTTATGTATGTCACTGCCGAGGAGTGTGGTGAACTAGTTCAGTCTTGCATGAAAATTGCTCGCTTTGGTATGGATGATGCTAAAAGAAATACTTTATTAGAAGAAGCAGGTGATGTACATTGTTTGATACAGTTGCTTATTAATAACAACGTATTTACAAAACAAGAACTTGAAGCACAAGCACAAGTTAAATTTGAAAAATTAAAAAAGTACACACCAATAATTACAGAAGGAAAATATAATGACTAAAGCACTTGTATTGTTAAAAAGCAATACTAAAAAATTAAAAGAACGTTTGGGTTCTACACTTGCAAAACGTGTAGAATCAACAGACTCTCATAACAAAATGATTAATCCTAATTTTGCACATCCTGATTGGGATTATATTACAGTTGCAGATCGTGAGATTACTGATGCAAAATCTGCACGTGAGTTTGGCGGTGATATGTATACAAGGTTTAAAGATAAAGTAACAGAACTAGAAATTGATGTTGATACAAAGTTTGTAAATGATATTAATGAAGGTGTTGCAATGGCTGGGTATGTATTCAATCGTTACAAAACAAAACCAAAAGATCCTAAGATTTGGTTTGAAAAAGTAAATGTAGTTGGAGCAGACAGCTATGGAATTTATGATAGTATAGAGCTTGCACGTGACTTGGTTAGTGAGCCAGGAAACAAATTATTTCCTGCAGAATATGCTCGCAGAGCTACAATAGCTCTTACTGATGTTGGTGTAACTGTAAAAGTATATCACGAAGCACAGTTGCAAGACATGGGCTTTAATCTGCTTTTAAGCGTCGGACAGGGCTCATCTAATGATAGTTATGTACTAGTGATGGAATATATGAATGGCAAAGACGAGCGACCGCTTGCACTAGTAGGTAAAGGCGTTACATTTGATACAGGTGGTATCAGCCTAAAGCCAAGCAAAGGAATGGGCGATATGAAATACGACATGGGCGGTAGTGCCGCAGTTGTAGGTGCTATGCATGCTATCGCTAGTAGTAATGTAAAAAGAAACGTTGTTGGAATTATTGGTTTAGTAGAGAACATGCCAGATGGTAAAGCAATCAAGCCAGGAGATGTTGTAACATCATTGAGTGGGCGTACTGTTGAAAACCTAAATACAGATGCAGAAGGTAGACTAGTACTTGCAGACATCTTGCATTATGTACAAGATGAATATAATCCAGATACAGTAATTGATCTTGCAACACTTACAGGTGCTATACTAGTTTCATTAGGACATGAAATGGCAGGACTGTTTACTAACTCAACTGAACTAGAAAAGATTATTGTTGGTGCAGGAAAGAAAGCTGGCGAAGGCTTTTATCGTATGCCAATGGGTAAGAACTGGAATAAAATGATTGATAGTGATATTGCTGATATGCAAAATATTGGAGGACCATATGGCGGTTCAACTACAGCCGCAGAGTTCTTATATCGTTTTGTAGATAACGATCGTGCCTTTGCACACTTAGACATTGCAGGTATGGCATGGGCAGACAAACCAAATTCAGTAACACCAAAAGGTGCTATGGGATTTGGAGTAAGAACATTGTATAATATTGCAATGACAAAAGGCGTACAAGGTCTTTCAATTGATGAAGATATGGAATATTAATGACAGAAAGAATAGCAGTATTTGGATGTGGGTTTGTAGGAGGTACAGTTGCTGACTTTCTACTTGCAAGCGGTATTAATGTTGTAAGAATTGATCCTAAACTATATCCAAATAATGATCCTTTAGAAGCAATTTTAGATAGTGATGGCATTGTAATATGTGTGCCAACTCCATCCAGGCCTAGTGGTAACTGTGATGATCGTATCGTAAGACAGGTGTTAAGCATGTGTGATTATAGAACAAAGATACTTCTTAAATCAACTGTAACACCAAATAATGTACAACACTATGATACTAATGTTGTATACAATCCAGAGTTTTTAAGAGAACGTACCGCAGTAAAAGACTTTAATGAACAGCCTGTGCAGATATTTGGACATCACGAACATAATAAAGAAGATGCAGAATGGTGGGCAAATTTGTTTTCAAAATGCCATACACATGATATACAAACTGTATTTACGAATAGAAGAACAGCGAGTATGATAAAGTATACTCATAATTCATTCCTTGCTACAAAAGTAGCATGGTTCCATCAACTGTATGCAAATTTACCACCTGAGGTAGATTACGATACAATGATATCTACATTGGGACTTTTTGAACGCATTGGAAACAGTCATATGCAAGCACCTAATCATGATGGTAATTTAGGGTATGGCGGAGCATGTTTCCCAAAAGACGTAAAAGCCTTGACAAAAATACTAGACCATAGTATATTAAGTTATGTAGAAGAAGTTAATACTCAATTAGGAGAAAAAGATGAATAAAATAGTTAAATTTACAGTAGCATTTGTAGCTGGCTTTGTATTGGTTGCTCTTGCAAGTAATGCTTTTGCAAGTGATGTAAGGGTACTAAAGGTAAAAGATGTTTACAAAACACAGACTATTGTTAATCAAAAGCCTGTACAGTCTTGTAGAAATGTAGATGTACCAATTTACAAACAAACAAGAGGATCAGATGACTTGGGTGCATTTTTAGGTGGCGCAATCATTGGCGGTGTTATTGGAAACCAAATTGGTGATACAAAAGGCAATGGAGCATTAGGTGCAATCCTAGGTGGTGCTATTGCTAATGAAAAGCAAAAGAAACAAGGTAACTCTGTTATTGTAGGCTACAAACGTGAACGTGTATGTGAAACTTCTTATGTACAAGAAACACAAAAAGTACGTACATACAAACATTCATACATTGAATTTATGTATGAAGGCGATCAATATCATGTGGAGTTTATAAAAAGATGAAGATAAGTGAATTTAAAAAGAAATTTGGTGAAGGTACAGACTTTGACTTGGATTGGGGTAAACTAGTTATACTTGCTTTATGCATTTATATTGCCGTACAGGTGTCCTAATGTTTGGTAGGCCAGATAACAGACCCGATTGGGAAAAGATGTCTGATGATGGAATGAACAAGTTCCTGAAGTTTTGCATCAGTATGGTATTCTTATGGATGGGATATCAAGTAGTAATTGCACTTATTGATAGGTTCTTTTAATGAAGAAAAGAGATACTAGGCGAGATGCATGGGATAGAGATTACCTGCCATTGGATCGTAAAGAGTTAGAAGAAGCAACTAAAATAGAACCAAAGAGAGACTATACAATTTGGTTCTTTGCATTTTTCTTTATAGCAATATTAGTATTGGTGAGTAACAAATGATGAACAAACTTTCACAACACGACTTTGGTAAGACAGTAGAAAAGAAGTTTTACTATTCAGAAATATTTCATAGTATTCAAGGCGAAGGACATTACACAGGTGTTCCTACAGCCTGGATACGTTTCTTCTTGTGTAATTTACAGTGTAATGGCTTTGGACAAATAGATCCTACTAATCCAGATACATATGAGTTACCCTTTGAAGACTTTGATGTATCAAGTGTAAACAAAGTTGAAGACTTGCCTGTATGGGATAAAGGTTGTGATTCAAGTTACACATGGGCAAAGAAGTTTAAGGACTTGATGGGTCAAGAAACTCCTACTGCAATAGCAAATAAGATAATTGATATTATTAAAAATGATAGCAATCCCACAGGACAATTCCTGCATCCGGTTACAGGACAAAGACAACATTTGTGTGTTACAGGTGGTGAGCCTTTAATGGCAACAGGACAAATGGCTACAGTTGGTATATATGAAGAACTCGAAAGACAAAACAACTTGCCAGGTAGCATGACATTTGAAACTAATGGTACACAAAAGTTAAGAGATCCATTTAAAGAATGGGTAGACAGAATAGATACAGAAATATTCTTTAGTTGTAGTCCTAAACTATGGACAGTGGCTGGCGAGAAACCTGAGAAGGCTATCAAGCCAGAGATAGTTGCTGAGTATTATAAACTTAGTAAAGCTGGACAATTGAAATTTGTTGTAGGCCCCGAAGAAAGAGATCTT
>Ga0181410_1000067_pt1 | contig 38767 bp, 66 predicted proteins | sample 33SPOviralmetaG_FD_130112 | JGI IMG/M metagenome (GOLD analysis project Ga0181410, IMG submission 130112) | Marine viral communities from the oligotrophic San Pedro Time Series (SPOT) site, San Pedro Channel, CA, USA - 33 SPOT_SRF_2012-06-20 | ecosystem: Environmental > Aquatic > Marine > Strait...
ACCGAAGCAGAAGAGGACTTAGACGCATTGTGTAACGTTCTAAGCAACGATTTCGGTGTAAAGGTACATAGGCCTAACCTAAATGCTATGGACTTTACAGCGAACGTTAGCAACGGCTTATGGAACACAGACCAATACGAAGCATACTGTCCACGTGATAGTGTTACTGTAATAGGTGACAAAATCATAGAAGGTGCTATGAGTTTGAGAGCTCGTTATCATGAAACATTCTTGTTTAGAGACTTATTTCAAGAGAAGATGATGAGTGGTGCTAATTGGTTACAGATGCCTAAGCCACGTTTACAAGATGACTTATTTAGAATACAGCCAGGCAGAGACCCAAGTGTAAACAACAATGAACCTATATTAGACCCTGCTAACCTCATACGCATGGGTTATGATATACTGTACCTTATATCCAATACAGGCAATGAAATGGGTGCTAGGTGGTTACAGAACGCTCTAGGCCCTGAATTTAAAGTACACATGATGCATGACTTATACAGTTGGGCTCATGTTGACAGTACCATTATGCCACTAAGACCCGGACTAGTTATCCTTAATGCTAGTAGGGTTGATGCAGATAAGGTGCCTGCCATATACAAAGATTGGGATAAGATTTGGTACACAGAAGAGATGTGCGTAGGTCAACCATGCTTAGAAGATTATGCTCCAGCAAGTAGTTGGATTGGCATGAACGTACTCAGCATAGATCCACAGCATGTATTAGTACCAAGTGATGAGATACCTTTAATGAAAGCAATGGAACAGAATGGCATAACACCAGTTCCAGTTCAAATGCGTCATATGAGAACACTAGCAGGTGGTCCACATTGTGTGAGCCAAGACTTAGTTAGAGAAGGCACACTTGAACAGTACTAAAAATGTTTAAATGTATATGCCATGCCGTTAAAGAACATGAAACGGATCGCTATCATCTCATAGGTACCAAGTGCGGTAAGTGTCTTTTACACCCTTTACCTAAGAAAAAGCATAAAAAGTTTAACAAAAAACACACTAAGTTATTAAAGAAACAGCGGAAAATAGCATAAATATTAGGTTGACTTAGCAACACATTTTGCTATAATATACAGTATGAGTAACGGATTTCTAGTAGTAGGTGACATTCATAATGAAGTCACAATGATGCAACAGGCAGTAGATTTTGCTACGGCGGCAGACCTACGTTTGGTGTTTGTGGGCGACTTGGTAGACTATGGACCAGAGCCATTAGCAACTATTGAACTTGCAAATAAATTAGCAGACACTACTGATACCGTTTTCATTGAAGGCAACCATGATAACAAAGTTGCTAGATTCTTAAAAGGTAACGACATAACTATATCACATGGTATGCACATTACTGTAAATTTACTTAAAGAAGACAAACAAGCAGGTGAGATGTTTAACAATGTCTACAGTAAAATGCTTTCATTCTTTAGAGTAAACAATACTGTAATGGCACACGGTGGTGTACATGGTGACTTTTGGACTGGTGATACAGAAAGTAAAAATGTTAAGTCTACATTCTTGTATGGACAAGTAGATAGAGAAGCAGGGTTCATAGAACGCAATGGCATGAACTATCCTCACAGAGTATACGGATGGACTGATCTTATTCCAAAAGACCACAGGGTTATAGTTGGACATGACAGAAGTCCGTTTGAGCCAATACCTCAATTTGATTCTAACATAAACGAAATTGTGTTTAGAACCAATGAACTAGGTGGCGAAGTAGTGTTTACAGACACTGGTGCTGGTAAGGGTGGATTTGTATCAGGTGTTATTTTAGACCCTTTAGGAGCAGTACTTGACACCACAACGTTCAAAAACTAGCCTTTTTTCAGACGTGAGCAAATTAAAACCCAATAAATATATCAGTAACATTTTAAATAAATGGAGAAATAAAATGGCAAAGAAAGATAAAGTTGAAGCAACTACAGAAGAAGTTGTTGATAACGCAGTTGATACCGGTGCTGGCGAAACTGAATTCACTGGTGAACAAGGTGCACCAGAAAGTATTTCATTAGTAGATTTAGACCGAATCGCACAAATTATCGATTTAGCATCTAGCAGAGGTGCATTCAGAGGTAACGAACTAGCATTTGTTGGTAACCTATATAACAAATTGTTTAACTTTTTGAGTACTGTAAAGGCTCAACAAGAAGCAAACGCAGAAACAGAAGGTGAAGAATCACCTCAGGAAACTGCAGGAGAATAGTATGGCACAATTATTAAAACACGTGGGCTTATATGGTGAAAAACCATGCGTAATAGTTTTTAGAGAACTACCAGAAGAGCCAGAAAATGCATTGATTTGCATTAGCAATAGTCTTGAAGGACAATTACATGATGACGTTATGTCAGTAGTTGACAGTCAAGAAGGACAAGAGTCTAACAGCATCAGCGACGTTCTATTTAGACGTAGACTTAGCGACGGTGAGAACATGTTAGAAGCATTACATAGTAGAAAGAAACTTACTAAAGTTCCTGTCAACATGGTAACTCTTACTCCTTTACCGAACCAATCTGTACCTTTAGAAGAAGTAAATAAAGAATTAAAGCAGATTGAAAATGGTAGCAACCCTGCACTTAAAACTGAAACAGATCCGCAAGTATTAGAATCAACAACTACTACTGCTGATATGTTAGGTGAGTCTGTACCAGAAGGTGAAGACAAAGACGCAGTTGCTAGAAATCTTTTAACTCAAGCAGAATTGTTAGAAGAAGATGCAAAAGCCATTATGGCTGATGCAGAAGCCAAGAAAGCAGAAGCATATAACATTGCTCCTGAATTGGCACCAAAAAAAGGTCCTGGCAGACCAAAGAAAGTAGTTTAAATACTACAACAAACATTTAACTCGGTAGGAGAAAGGGTGTCGAAACACGACGTTAAGATTTTGTTGGTTGCAAAACACAGCAAAAATAAAAAGTTTGAGTCATTACTTAAGGAGGTCTTCCCCAGTGAAGTTCCAGTTGAAATGATAGATAACATACTAATAGATTTTGTAGACGGCACACAGGCTAAGATGGATCATAGCGAACTCAAACATCCTTTGCCAACAGCACCCAATAAGACATGGGCCGCTTTGATCCAAGCCTTTACTAACGTAAAGCAAATAACTATCGTAGTTGATGTAAACAAAGTAGAATCTACAGTAGGTGGAGAAGTATCTAACTTGCTAGATAAACATTTTAAATGAAAATAGCAATTACTGGTCATTCAAGTGGTTTAGGTCAAGAGCTAGATGCAATTATTGATCTAACTATGAACTGTACCATTAGAGGTTACAGTAAGAGCAATGGCTGGAACATCGCAGAAGACGATGGTGAAAAAGTTATTGCTGATATATTAGATTTCAATCCAGACGTTGTGTTCAACAACGCATACTATCCAGGTATACAAAACAGAATACTAGACAGGTTGTATAATGAATGGTCCGGTGAGGACAAAGTCATTATCAACACTGGTAGTATCAGTGGGTACCTGGGTGCAATCATAGGTGAAGAACCAGACTATGTAAAAGACAAAAGAGCATTAGCAGAGTATTGCATACTGAACAGTTTTAACTATAAGGTAAACAATAGATGCAGAATACAATGTATTAGTTTTGGCTTCATAGATACACCATTACTTAACCTATCAAAGGATGATAATACACCAAACATGATTCCAATCAACGAGGCGGCCTTCTTAATGCTAGATACAGCACTAAAAGAAAAGCCATATTTGATACCAGAAATGGTAGTAAATCCCATCCAAGAAGACGATGTTATGCTCAAATACTACAAAATAGCCACAAAAAACATGCTAAAACACGTTGCTAGAAGCAATAGACACTTAAAATCTAAGTAAAATCAAGCACTTACAGTCCTAAAATTTACCACTTTTTATGGTTAAAAAGGTTGACCTGACCACCGTATTTTGCTATAATATGTACATAATTTAAATAAAAGGTAGGACTTATGATATTAGATAACGAAGTAAAAATTGCAGGTGAGACAGTTCGCAAGGAACGTTTTGGTAAGGCATCTATAAACGATGATAACAAAACATTTACTGGTGATGTTCTTTATACCTCACAGAAAGGTAACGACTTTTCAAGTAGCATTGAAGAGAAGTTTGAAGATACTGCTCAGGTAGACGGACTTACAGTTTGGAAGTCAAACGGTGAAGTTCCTTTTACAGACATGCTGTTGGACTTTGTTCAGATTGGTGCTATCACTCTTGAACAGGCTGAGTTCTCAACATTGCAGAAGCAGAAAGATCAATCTGCATCGTTGGACACTTTGTTCAGACACACAGATGGTAATATTTATTTAGGCGAAGATGCTCTTGCTTATAGAGATGAGCGTCTTGCAAAAATTGAAAAGGAGACAGTATAATGTTGACAGCAGAAATTCATAACGAAGCGGTACAGAATGCCGCACAGGCAACTCAAAACTACATTGACACTAACGGTGAACATCCGTTCAATTGTGGATTTGCTTGGGTATCAATAGGTGTTAAAGGTAACACCAAAATAGGCAAGAGTTTTATTGCTCAAGGCTTTAACAAAAGTTACACTGGAGGATATCAAATTTGGAATCCAAGTGGTAACTATACTCAAGACATGAGTGCAAAGATGGCAGGCTGTGAAGCATACGTTGAGACTGTAGAAAGTTACTTGCCAGAAGTTAAACTGTATGCAAGTTCGAGGTTAGACTAATGCCAAAAAAGTATATCATTACTGACATTGATGGTGTTGTATTAGACTGGGAAGAAGGCTTCTCAGTTTGGATGGAACATCATGGACACCAACTAGTTGAAGGTTATCAGTTCAAATACAACATTGGTGAAAGGTATGGTATGCCTTATGAGGCTGGTAGCAAATTGGTTAAGCAATTTAATGAGAGTGCCGCAATTGGTTTTCTCCCTCCACTTAGAGATGCACAATACTATGTAAAAGTATTACACGAAAAGCATCAATATAAGTTTGTTGCTCTAACTAGTTTAAGTCTAGATCCTTATGCTAAGGAACTAAGAACTAGAAATCTTAAGAAACTAATGGGCGAAGCATTCGAAGAAGTAATTTGTCTAGACACTGGTGCAGATAAAGATGAGGATCTTGAGGCACTAGCAAAAGTTAAGAAGTACCAAGGTGCTTGGTGGATTGAAGACAAGCCTGAGAATTTACTTGCTGGTACTAAGCAAGGGTTCAGAGGTATACTAATGGAGCATGGACATAACATGCACAAAAAAGTCGATGGATTTGTTGCCAAAAGTTGGGACGATATCTATCAACATGTTATTGCAGAGGATAAAGGAACTGTAAAGTATGAGCGATAAAATGACTTTTACCGCACGTGAATTGATTGCAATGTCAGTTGCAGTTGATCGCTATGTTGGAGGTTATGTTAAAAGGCATGAGACTGATAGGGAACATCCTATTCGTCATATGACTAACTTTAGTTACTTAATGGGTCTTGCTAAGAAGCAACCTAATGCTAAAGATATTGAAGTCCTAGACGAAGACTACATAACTGCTGACCAAATCATTGAGTACTTTGAAGGCTTGATCTTCAAAGCAATGGAACGTAATCTTAGCGAATACGAAGAGAAGATTACTGAGATTATCCGAGCAGATAATTTGAATGTTAGAGGCGGAGATAATAGAATTCCTATTGTTCCTAGCCTGCCTAATGTGTTCCGTAACAACCAAAAGCATGATGTATGGGGCGATGAAGAACGTTCTTTGCGTAAGATATCTGACTATGTTGGTACTATTAAGACTCGTGGAGACTTTGTAGGTACTGTAAAGCACGTTAGAGAAATGCGTAGGACTAACAGTTTATTGGTTGCAATTCTCACAGAAGATAACAATATTATCAAGTTCTTCTATGATTTATTCCGCGATAATACTATCAAAGACACTCTAAAAGTAGGTAATACTGTTACATTTAGTGGTTATGTTAAGTCACATGACGTATCTAAGTTTAGCAAGTGTAAGGAGACCTTCTTAAATAGAGTCAGTATCGACAAAGAAGATAAATAGTAATACAACTTAGAACTAGTCTTTAAGACTAGACAGTATTTAAATACTGAATCGGAGTATATTACATATGGCAGTCTTTATGAATGCCAAAGGTACATCTAATACCGAATTTATGTTTGGTAAACGTGGTGGTAAAATCTTTGGTGGAACATCGACTCCAAGCGGTGCGGCAGTAGGTGACTTGTGGTTTGATAAGTCAAATAGTGCTCTTAAACTTGCTGGTGGGTCACCCGGATCAATTACATGGTCGAACTTAACCGTTCAAGGCGGTTCAATCAGTGCGGCTGATTTAGATGTATCAGGTAACTTAACTGTCAGTGGTACAACAACTACTCTTAACACTCAAACTCTTAACGTAGAAGATAACATTATTGTATTAAACAGCGGCTTTACTGGTGCTGATAATATTGTTGATGCTGGGTTTGAAGTTGAAAGAGGAGATGAAACCAACGTAACATTCCTATGGGACGAGTCAGAAGGTGAATGGACATTAGGTGCTGAAGTACTTAATGCTGGTGCCTTTATTGGTAACTTAACAGGTGATGTAACAGGTAATGTACAACCGAACGGCGGACCTAATAGTGTAACTGCTAATACTTTAACTGCTAGTGCAACACTAAACGTTACAGGAGCAACTATAACAGGTCTTAGTACATCAAGTGTAAGCGAAGGTTCCAATCAGTATTACACAGACGAACGTGTAGATGACAGAGTAAATACTCTTATCCAAGGTGGTAATGGTATTACATCTACATACGATGATAGTGCTGGTACACTAACACTCAGCAGAGACGCAGACTTAGAAGTAAGTGATTTTGTTGATGCGGCCTATATGGCTACTGGTGAAACTTGGGCAGATGACGATAGTACATTTGCTACAACGGCCGCTATTGCAGATAGAATTGATGTACAAATAGCCGCAAGTGATAGTGCTGTACACATTACAGGCAACGAAATTATTACAGGTAGCAAAACAATTAGTGGTGCTACACTAACTCTTACTGCAAACAGCACGTTAGACGTAAGCAACGCAACTGTAACAGGTGCTAACAGCGACAGCATTAGCGAAGGTTCAACTAACTTATACTATAGTAATCCTAGAGCTAGAGCGGCAATCACTGTAACAGATAACTCAACTGCTGGTGATGAACTTAGTTATAATAATTCAACTGGTGTTATTAGTTGGGCAGGTGCTAGTTCAAGTACAACTAATGTAGAAAAAGTTACTGCATTATCGTTTGGGCAACTAACAGACTACGGTGCTATATCAGGTAGTACAACACTTACAAGCGACTTTGGTAACGTAGCATCAGCGAACCTTACATACAGCGACACAGGGTTTATATTTAAAGACTCAGGCTTACCACAACTACCTAGTTATCTAGTTTCAACATTACCTAGTGGTGTTAGTGCAGGTGACTTAGCACTATGTACAAACGAAAATGGTGGTGCAACTGTAGTATTCTTTGATGGTAGTAACTGGCGTAGAATGTCCGATAGGGCAGTAGCAAGTAGTTAAACCTTCCACCTCAACATTAAACTATTCCTAAAGTCTCCTTCAGCAATATTTGTAGGTGCTTGATGCCATGTGCCATCAAAATTGGGTGCAATAAACATACAGTTTGGTCTAAATGGTAAGGTTCTAGCACATTTAAAATGCTCCTCACAATCCTTTTTAACCATATGCGGTCCACTTGTACCAGGATCTTGTACTGTATGTTCTGCTAGACTGTCGCCTATGTATTCATATAGTTTGCTACCATATGCTACTTGGCTCATATCTTTAGGCAAATATATTAAACAACTAAGTGTAAAGACTGTGTCTTTAAAAGCATCTGTGTGTATATCATCTATCAGTAATTCACTAGAGTCTTTCCAAAATCTTGTAGTAGGTAATACTTCCTGTCCTTCAAACGATAAACCAAACTTATTAGCAACCACATGAAAGAACTTGTTTGCCATTTTATTAAAGTATCTAATATCTGCTTGGGATTCATTATCCATATCTAAAGCATACTCTATTCTATTACTAACCTCTAACTCTATTGGATCTTGAATCAAGCCTTCAGCAGTATCAAACTCTGTAAACTTTCTATAGTCATTTGTTTTAAGTATCTCAGGTATAAACATATGGGGCCATGGGTCATTGAGAACTTCGCTGTTCTCAACTTGGTTTATCATATGATTAAATTGATTTGTAATATCCGTAAGCATGTTTTCTTTCCATTTGTGTGTCTAGTATAGGACTGCTATGCCAAGCATGTATAGAACGTGGCATAAAATATACCAGTCCGCTTGTAAAAGGTAATTGATCTATGAGGTTGCAGTCTTGTCTTATCAAACTCTTATCTAGGTCTGTTTCGTGTTCTTTAGGCTTCCAAAATTGTGTACCATAGTTTCTTAATGAATCGTCAGAGGGTAAGTATAATCCAAATGTTATATCAAAGTCTTTGTAATCTATGTGTACATCATTGACACGGAACCTTTCTGTGTCTTTCCATAACCACATGCTAGTTTTGTATTCATGTTCTAAACTAAACTTGTCTGCTATAGCACAACGTACATACTCATTGTCAAACACTAACTCTAGTAGCATTTGATATGCAGGATCAAAGTTCATGTCCTGTTGTAGCCTACCTTGTACTTCAATATCGTACATGTCCTCTGGCCAATTATCTATTAGGTTATCAAGTAAGTCTGGGTGTATAAAGTTTTTAATTACTAACTTATGATTACTTACTTTAGCATCTCGTATGCCTTTGAGTGCATATAAAGTGTAAGAATGAAATTGTATTTCACCTATGCTTTCTACCATACCACCTTCAAGCAGTACTGGTAGCCTTGGATACCAAGGTTCCATATCCATAGGTATATGTGTACAACTATTCATTTGTCCACATATCTTACATTTTATTCTGGGATAGTCTGGATCGTATTCCGTTGGGTGAAAGGGTATACCGTTACTGTCTCTGGCCATTTAAATTTCTACTGATGCTTCAAAACTAAATTGCATCTCATCAAATAAATCAAATAATTCTTCTGCAATTTCATCACCCTCTTCTGGGGTAATCTCTTCGTCTAAAACAATCTCGTAAATATATAAAGCACCTTGATCATCTTCATCTGTATAAGATATCACATCGATGCCTACTTTTTCTTTACCATCGTCGTAAGCAATTAGCAGTTTGGTTGCAACTACTTCTTGTACTATATCAAAGTACTCGATTACATCATTGTCCTCGAGTTCTTCTCTAGTAACTATTCTTACGAAATGCTTTGTAAACATATTTGATCCATAATGTAAGGGCTCTGGGCCCTTACTTTAACTTATACTTATCCGGTTTTTACTGTTTGCCGAATGCTTTTCCGGCTTCTGCAATACCGAAACTACCTAAACAAACTACAACAAATGATGTGTAAATGGTATCGGAAATCTTTAAATCCATTCCCCAAAAACCTGTTACCAAGTCTACTATACCAAATGCTAACATCATTATAAAAGATGCAAAACCAATGATACTTTTCTCATTGATGTCGTTCTCATCTCTAAACAATGCACCAAAAGAAAACTTCTCTTTGGGCTTTGCGGCCGCTGTAGCAATCTGTAATTCTTTAGAAAGTGTTTCCATCTCTCTAATTTTGTCTTGAGCCTCATCTAGTTTCAAGACCATTTCCGTGTACTTTGCGACGTCAATTTCAACGTTACCTTGACTAATTTTTTTACTTTCTTCGCTCATCGTTTCTCCTACAAAACTCTGTTACTGTGTATATGTATTTATCACTTGACATGGCCTAAATAATAGTGTATAATTGCTTACAACGGTTAAATATACACACTTAAGGAAGAACACATGGCATTTAATAAAGTTTTTAACGAAGAAGAAAAATCAAGACTAAAGAAATTAGTACAAGAAGGTGATCAAGTATTATACGAACTTGATGCACTTAACGAAGGACTCAGAGATACTGTGAAAGCAATCGCAGAAGAAATGGACCTCAAACCTAGCATTTTAATGAAAGCAATTAAGGTTGCTCACAAGGCTAAGTTTACAGACGAAAGAGATAACTTTGACGAACTAGAAACAATTCTAGAAACAGTTGGCAAGACTCTTTAATTTTATAAGTATAATTGGTATTGCGTCAGCCTAAAGTGATGCTTGGAGATAGATATACATGAGTTACGTTGATGCGTTTCATGACACAGCGAAGGACAAGATCCTCGTATCTGAAAGAGTAGATGGTAAGAGACATATTGTCACTCTACAACCTGAATATAATTTTTATTATGCTGACCCACGTGGTAAAGCAAGAAGTGTCTATGGCGATCCTGTAACTGAAGTACGTTGCAAATCTCTAAAGGACTTTAGAAAGAACGTAGCAATCAATAAGAAAAGCGGAAAGATGTTTGAAACTGACGTCCGTCCTATCAATAAAACACTAGAAAAGAATTATCTCAATGCAGAGATACCTAAACTACATACAGCATTCTTTGACATCGAGGTAGACTTTGATCCTGTAAAAGGATTTAGTTCACCTGAAGATGCCTTTATGCCTATTACTGCAATAGGTGTATACTTAGACTGGATGGATGCTATGGTATGTTTAGCAGTACCACCTAAAACATTAGACTGGCAACAAGCACAAAGCATTGCAAGTAAGATGCCAGAAGTAATGTTGTTCAAAGACGAAGCAGAAATGCTTAACACATTCCTCACACTAATAGATGATGCAGACATACTAAGTGGCTGGAACAGTGAAGGTTATGATATACCTTATACTACTAATAGAATTATCAAGATACTAGGTAAAAGCGAAACAAGACGTTTGTGTTTGTTTGGACAGTTTCCTAAAGAACGTAAGTTTGAAATGTTCGGTAGCGAAAGACAGAGCTATGACCTCATTGGTAGAGTTCACTTAGACTATTTGCAACTGTATAGAAAATACAACTATGAGGAACGACATAGTTACAGACTAGACTTTATTGGTGAAATGGAACTAGGTGAGAAGAAGGTTGTGTACGAAGGTAGTTTAGATAGACTATACAATCATGACTTTGAACGTTTCTTAGAATACAACATTCAAGACGTATTGTTGATTGCTAAGATGGATAAAAAATTACAGTTCATTGACTTAGCGAATACTATTGCACATGACAATACTGTATTACTTCCAACCACAATGGGTGCTGTAGCAACTACAGAACAAGCAATTATAAACGAAGCACACTTACGTGGCTTCTGTGTTCCAGACAGAGATAGACGTGAGAAACATAATACACAGGCCGCTGGTGCTTATGTGGCTTTCCCTAAGAAAGGTAAGCATGAATGGATAGGCAGTATGGACATAAACAGTCTATACCCAAGTGTGTTTAGAGCATTGAATATGGCTCCAGAGACTATTGTTGGACAACTTAGACCAGAGTTCACAGACGAAGAAATAGAAAACAAACAGAAGTTAGATAAACTATCGTTTGCTGATTCATGGCTTGGTAAGTTTGGTAGCAATGAATATGAAATGGTAATGGCTAAAGATGTTGATACTGTTATGAAACTAGATATGGAGGACGGTACTAGTGTAGATGTTACTGGTGCTGATGTATATAATTTAGTATTTCACAGTGGTCAACCTTGGAATATTAGTGCTAATGGTACTATCTTTAAAACAGACGTACAAGGTATTGTGCCAGGACTATTAGAGAGATGGTATGCAGAACGACAAGTGTTGCAGGGTAAGAAGAAAGAAGCAACCACAGATGCTGAGAAGGCTTTCTATGATAAGCGACAGTTAGTTAAAAAGATCAACCTTAACAGTTTGTATGGTGCGATACTTAATCCAGGCTGTAGGTTCTTTGACAAACGTATAGGACAGAGTACTACACTAACAGGTCGTGCTATTACAAAACACATGGGAGCAGAAACAAATAGAATGTTTACAGGAGACTATGATCATACCGGAGACACTATTGTCTATGGAGATACAGACTCTGTTTACTTTTCCGCTGTTCCGTCATTGCCGAATGATGTTATCCTAGATATGCAAAGTGCTATCACATTATATGATCACATATCAGATACAGTTAGTGATACATTCCCACAGTTTATGAAAGACAGTTTTAATGTTCCACTTAAGATTGGTGGTGTTATTAAAGCAGGTAGAGAAGTAGTTGGTAAGAGTGGACTGTTTATTACTAAGAAGAGATATGCTATCAAGTGTTTAGACATAGAAGGATATCAACCTGAAGGTGGTAAACTAAAGATTATGGGTATGGACATCAAGCGAAGTGATACTCCTGAGTTTGTACAGGACTTCCTTGAAGAGATACTAGACTCTGCACTAGAAGGCATGCCAGAGAAAGATGTTATACAAATGATAAAAGACTTCAAAGCAGGATTTAAAGAACTAGAACCATGGAAGAAAGGTATGCCTAAAAGGGTAAACAACTTAACCATGTACACCAAAAAGTATAGAAAGCAGACAAACATGCAGACTAATACAAACATATACAAATTGGAAAAACTAAAAGGCGAAAAAGAGAACAAAATGATTCCTGGGCATGTTAAGGCAAGTATAGTATGGAATGACCTTAAGTATGTAAACGGTGATCAATACAGTTTAAGCATTATGGATGGTGCAAAAGTTGTAGTATGCAGACTAAGAAATAATCCTATGGGTTATACAAGTGTTGCATATCCAACAGACGAACTAAAGATTCCACAATGGTTTAAAGAATTACCTTTTGATGAAGAAGGTATGGAACAAGCAGTTCTAGATAAGAAGATACAAAACGTGTTAGGCGTACTTGGATGGGACTTGTCTAGAGCAAATGATAGTGAGGTTATGGATAATTTCTTTGAATTTTAATCGAAAAAAAACATGAGAATTTACTTGACTTTTCTAAATAAGTGTACTACAATATACAGAATAATATTCTACGGAGAAATAAATGGCGAACAATTATATTAAAGATTACTTCAAAGATGTACTAAGACATACACATAGTCTTGGTGTATTTGAAATGGTAAAGATCAAAGGCACTACTGAACTTACAGAGTTAGAGACTGTTGACGCAGATAAAACTGTAATTCTTAAAGGTGAGAGTGTAAACCCTGTACCCGACTTTGCAGAAGCAACTGTTGGACTAAGCAGAATGAGTGTGTTAGATGGATACTTAAAGTTTCCTGGCTTTGACAGTGAAGATGCAACTGTTGAAATACAAACACAAAATAGAAACGAAGAGGATGTACCTGTAGAGGTTGCATTCAAAAGCACAGAAGGTACTGATGCTAATTATAGATTCATGTTAGCGGATGTAATCAACCAGCAACTTAAAGACATTAAGTTTAAAGGTGCTGAGTTTGATGTAAACATTGTGCCTTCGCAAAAGAATCTAAAAGACTTAGGATACTTTAACAGCATATTAGGAACATTTGAGGGTAACTTCAGTCCTAAGACAGAAGGCGGAGCATTGTATTTCCACATTGGAGATGGCGGTAGCGACAGAACTAAAGTACTAATCAACAACAATGTTGATGGTGAGATTACTAATGACTGGAGTTGGCCTTTAGACATTGTGTTAAAGATTCTTAGACTAGGAGATAACAGTAACTTAGTAATGAGTATCAACAACCAAGGACTGCTACAAATTAAAGTAGACAGTGGCTTAGGTATTTACACATACTTACTTCCAGCAAGGAGATAGCATGAACGAATTAGCAGAAATTTTATGTAGAATGTCGCAAGAGCAATTACACGAGTTCGCCAGAGCATGTATTGACAAAGGCATTGCTATACCATTAGAGTTTGCACTACACACAGAACAGTTAGATGCTGACGTTGATTTTATTAAAGAGAGTGCATAATGGATTTAGGTAAAAGACAGTTAGACTATGCTGTATATTTGCCAGCCATTAGTAGTTTCTATGTAAAGCAAGTAGATAAGATTCTAAACAAAGACCCTGCTAATAGTAGAACGCCTGCAGGATTTGAATATGGCAACGAAGGCTTAGACTTTTTAAAAGCAAAAGACACATACTTCCATTATCCATATGGACTATACTCAGCCGGTCATGCTCACTTAGACATTGCTAAAAGTCACAAAGATGAGCCAATGATACAGGACAGAGATAGAAACGAATGTAAAGTAATACTAGGAGACTCAGGTGGTTTCCAGATTGCTACAGGCGTAATGAAAATGGATTGGGACAATGCAAAAGATCCTAACGATCCTGCTCGTACAAAGATGTGTGAGAAAATATTACGTTGGTTAGAACACACAGCAGACTGGAGTATGACATTAGACATTCCAGCCTTTGCCGCAGTTGAGCCACTAAGCAGTAAAACAGGACTAACAGAATTTAAAGACACATTAGATATTAGTTTGCTTAACTTACATTACTTCACAAGCAATCGTGTACCAGGAGCAACTAAGTTCTTAAATGTATTAAGTGGTACTGACGAAGCAACAAGTAAAGAATGGTACGAAGCAGTTAAAAGTTTCAGTGATAAAAACTTTGTTGCACAGGCTTATGGTGATGAGAATAGAACACTAGAAGGATATGCATTCGCTGGTATCAACATGAAAGACATGAGTTGTGTACTAAACAGGATGCTAGACTTACGTGAAGATGGTTTACTTGAAGGCAAGGATTGGATACACTTCCTTGGTACAGGTAAACTACAATGGGCATGTTTCTTAACAGCAATACAAAGACAGTTAAGAATACATGATAACCCTAACATCACATTAAGTTTTGATGCCGCTAGTCCATTTGTGAATACAGCATACGGACAAACTTATGCACACAATTTCTTTGAGCCAGGTAAGTTTGGTTACTTCATGGACAGAGCATTTGATCAACAAGAACTTGTTGGTAGTGATTTGCCTGCTCCGTTTGGACACAGTCCTGTAATGAGTAGACTCACAATGGGTGACCTATGTACTATGGGTCCAGGTGCACAAGACAAGAATGGTAACTTCAAGTTTAGTGAAGGACAACCACTTACAGACAAGCATGGTGAGCCTAAACTAGATGAACAAGGCAATCAACTATATGCAGAACGTGATAGCACTACATGGGACACACAAACATATCTTTACTATATGGGTCATAGTGTATTCAATCACATTGATGCAGTACAAGAAGCAAATAGACTTGCTGATGTAGAAGCATTTAGAGAAACATTAGATTATAAGAACTGGAGAAAGCCTACTAAGAAAAGCAGTAAGGCACAAGAAGTATCTCCATATGTTCCTGCTAATATTTTATACTTCCAAAAGTTTGCAGAGGATTTATTTGATCCTAGCAATCCAGATCCAAGAGGTATGATAGCAGACCATAGAGAGTTCTTAACACATATAGGTTTCGCTGGAGAAGATGATGGCGATAACGAAGAAGTAATGGATACATTTTTTGAGTTTTAATTATGAGTATATTAGATAATATAAAATATTATGCAAACAAAAGTTGGTTGCTAACACTAGACTTTATAGATTGGCACAAAGACTTTACAAATGATATTGCACACAAATACAATTTATGTCCTTGGGCAATGGGCCTTATAGGTTTTGCTAAAGGTGTGTTAGTAGTATTATTATTGCAGTGGTTATTTTAAATGGAAAGAGAAGGTTACACAGACGACACTAAGTTCTTCATAGGCACAGAAGTAGAGCATACTCCTGCTTATGGACAACGAACATTGTTTGTTATTGGCTTACAGAATCCTAAAGAGATATTAGCAAGGGCATTGAATAACAACTGCCCTCACATATACTTAGGTGCTAATCAAAGTTTCAATCCCACAAATGAAGAGCTAGTAGATTGGGACTTCATGTGTATAGAACTATTAAAGAATGATATTTGGGTAACATTGGATTATGATGTTAAACACCACGAGAATATACTTGAAGGTGGTATGACAGAGTATGACACTTTTATACCAATGATTAGTGTTAAGTTACCTTACATTGGTCAGTTAGGATACAACGCATGTATCAAGTTAGATGACAAAGACTTTAAAGCAACAAACCCAGGCGTATGGACACACAATGTTCATGACTTAATGGATAGAAAAGTGTACACCGATTGGACCAAGTACACTAAGGATGAAATTATAGAATGAACGAAGTAGGCATATCCGATGTAATAGGACTTATAGGTGTAGCATTATTGATTACTACCTATGCATTATTACAGTTTGATAGGATAGATCCTAAAGGTTTTTGGTATAGTTTTAACAATATGATTGTTGCTATACTAGTTACTGTAAGTTTAGTTTATAGTTTTAATTTAGCAAGTATGGTAATAGAAATATTTTGGTTCAGTTTAAGTTTATATGGGGTATGGAAATACTACACCAGAAAAAAAGGTTGACAAATGGTGCTATTTTATATAAAATAGTATATTAGATTATGAAAATTAAATTAGAAATAGATATCGATACAAAAGAAGATATGGACGAGATCAACTCTTTAGTAGAGCTTGTAACCGAATTTAGAGACAGATTGATTGCTCTACAAGACGGAGATTGGGATGATGATTGAGGACATACTTAATTTTATTGTAGGTACTGTTTTTCTTATTGGTGCAGGGTATTTTGCATATATGAGTAACGTACTTGTAAGCGAAAAGAAAGCAAGGTACAGAGCAGGAACACATGACTATTATGATAATCCTATTGAGAAGGACAATGAATGATAGACATGTTAGTTTTAATGTTTTGGAGTCTAATAGTAATTACATGGGTTTCATATGGAATGCATGTAATAAAAGAATACATAACTGTCAGATTAAAGAATGGAGAATGAAATGATAGAACCAATGTTAAAAAAGCCAAGTTTATTTAGAAGGACTGTAATGTCCACAGTAGCAGGCTGGAGACGTGTAATGAGTGTTAAGTACAATCCACTAAAGTATATTCCAGACCCAAGTTTACAGACATACTTCATGTTAGTACTGTTTACTATTTGGAGTGTATGGTTTGGATTTTTAGCCGCAAACTACTTAGGTTGGTTTGGGTATAGCACAATAGCAAGTATAATTATACACGTTGCTATATTACTTCCATTAGCATTTACTAATGCAATCTTTGTTGATGCTGAACGTGATGGACACAAATGGTTAAAAGAATGGAAGGAAGAACAAAGCAGATACAACATAGTTGTCAACAGATTGAAAACTAAGAACTTAACAATTTGGAATCCTAACAAGGAGGCGTAATGGCAATATCAGATGAAATGAAAGAGCAACTTGAAATGGTTATCCAATACGGTGACCAAGTAAAGGCAATGTATAAAGAACAAGATGACGTCGACTATGAGATTGGCGACTACGATGAACCTATCACACAACTGTTAGGTCATATGAATGAAATTATGGAAGCCATCGACGGTGGATGGTGATGAAAGAACATAGTCCAAATGGACATGTAGTTTTGAAGGAAGTACCTTTAGAATTTAACAAAGAAGGTAAGACTTCAAAAAAAGGAAAGAAAGAATGGTAACAGGAAAAGTAAAATGGTTTAATGCAGAAAAAGGTTTTGGATTTATTACCCCAGATGACGGTAGTAAAGACGTATTTGCACATCATACAGCAATAGCAGGTGATGGGTATAAAACTTTAAATGAAAACCAAGAAGTGACATTTGATGTCACCGAAGGTGCAAAAGGACCACAAGCAAGTAATATTGTTTAAGGAGATTGTATGAGAAGTATTTGGGTAACATTTAGTAAAGAAGGTATACATAAGTATCCTGCGGCATTAGAAGATCCTAATCTAGCAACTGGCGACGAGTATGACGTTAGTTTTCTAGGTTATCCTCATAGACACACATTCCACTTTAAAGTGTGGATTGAAGTGTTCCATGATGACAGAGACATCGAATTCATACAGTTTAAGAGATGGTTGGAGAATCAGTATCGAGATGCTATTCTTCAACTTGATTTTAAGTCATGCGAAATGATAGCAGATGACTTATACGAAGCGATCAACGATGAATATCCTGGTCGTTACATAAAGATTTCAGTAGCCGAAGATAATGAAAACGGTTGCGAAATGGAGTATCCAGTATCATATGATGATGAGGATGGTCCAAGTTTTGAGGATACAGACGCAATAAACGATGTATTCGATAGTTTAAAATAAAGGAGAAACTAATGACAGAAACACATTTACAAATTAAAGCTCTAATGGAAGAGTATCAAGCAGAACAAGATAAGTTCGAAAATGGTGGTGTTAAAGCCGCGGCAACTAGAGCAAGAAAGGCTCTAATGGAAATCTCTAAACTTTGCAAAACAAGAAGAAATGAGATTCAAGAAACTAAAAACGGAATGTAAGGAATATTAGCATGAGAAAACTATTTTATATGGGTCTAGAAAGTTACGAAGCACGTTATACGTTGCAACTGCAAGACTGGAATGAACGAGTATTCAACTTCAGAGGAGTTGACTATGAGGTTATTACTGGTGATGAGTTAGACAATAGCAAGGCTATTGTAACTGGTAGTGTGTTAGATGCACACGGTAGAACATATTATAGTTTATCTCAGACTATGTCCCTTATCCAAATGATGAAGAACGGTGAACTAACAAGTGATGACGTTATCTTTTATGAAGATATGTTTACGCCAGGACTTGAATGTTTGCCTTACATCATGGACCAAAGTCCACCAGAGTTTAGACCTAAAGTTTATCTACGTTTCTTAGCACAAACAACTGACCCAGATGACTTCTTAATTAGAGAAGGTATGTTTGGTTGGATGCGTAAGTATGAGGAAATGGTAGATGAATTTGTGGATGGTATCTGCGTGGCAAGTGAAGAGTTTGTAGCACATCTGCGTATTGCAGGACTTAAAGCACCTATCTATGTAACAGGTTTACCATATGGTAAAGAAGAAGTTAGAGGTAGGATTGATACAAACATTCCACTAGACGAAAGGACTAAACGTGTAGGCTTTGCGGCACGTTGGGACGATGAGAAGCAACCACATTTTTATATGGACTTAGCAGAAGCCTACTACAAAATAGATCCTGAAGTCGAGTTTGCAATCTTTTGTGGACATCCAGAACTTAAAAGTTCAGATCCAGAATATGTAAAACGTGCAATTGATTTGCAAGAAGCATATGAATTAGGCAAAGTAAGAACTGCGAACTTTAAAATCTACACAGGCTTAAAGAAAAACGATTACTATAATTTGTTAGCAGACAGTAGAGTATTATTCAATTGTGCATTACAAGATTGGGTAAGCAATACTGTCAGTGAAGCCGATACATTTGGTACACTTACACTATATCCAGCATATAGAAGTTTTCCAGAAGTATTTGCTAACAATGGTAATCACATGTATGTTCCATGGAGCATGGACGACGCAGTAGAAAAACTGTCCAGGATGTTTACTGATATCGAAAACAAAGATCTAAATAGATATAACATTGGAAAGATCAGTGACTACCAAGATGGAACCATAAACAGAACCCTCGATGTATTAGAGGGCAACGGAGAACAATATGCAAGGAATGGTTGGGATTTCCGTAAGCATGTTGCACAAAAGAAATATGAATGAAGAAGCAAAAACAGTCTTAGTTACAGGCGGTAGTGGATACATTGGCGGAGTAGTTTGCAGACTACTTGTTGATGCAGGACACAATGTTGTAAACTTAGACAGAGCAAAGAAACAAATACCAGGTGTGAATCAGTATCCTTTTGATATCGACAACCACCAAGTAAAAGGTATTATCAAATTGATCAAGCCAGATACTATTATACATTTAGCGGCTGACCATGAAGTAGGTAGAAGTGTAACAGAGCCTAACGTGTTTTATAAAAACAATGTTGCTAACACAATTGACTTACTAGATCATGCTGTAGAAAGTGGAGTTAAGAACTTTATATTCAGCAGTTCAAGTTCAGTATATGGTGATATCAATACATTCCCAACAACAGAAGACACACCAAAAGCACCAGTAAGCCCATATGGTTTAAGTAAAAGTATTATAGAAGATATACTTCCTGACTATGAAAAGGCTTACGGACTTAAATTTATAGCATTAAGATATTTCAATGCCGCAGGTGCAATGCCTGATTTAAGTCATGGTTACACACAAGACCCAGCAAGTCACATTGTTCCTATTATTGCTAGAAAAGTAATAGCAGGAGAAGATGTTGAAGTGTTTGGCACAGACTACAATACCACAGACGGTACATGTGAAAGAGATTATACGCATGTGTTTGATATTGGTACAGCACATTTATCAAGTATGAACTATCTAAACGATGGTGGAGACAGTGGCATATTTAATATTGGTGCAGGTAATAGTCAAAGTGTTAAGCAAGTGATTGCAGAGTTTGAAACAGTTACTGGTGAAACTATAAACACTATTGAAACAGATAGAAGAGCAGGAGATCCGCCTAAGACATTTGCTGATAACACATTAGCAAAAGAAACGTTTGGTTGGACTCCTATATATGGTTTAAATGAAATAGTTGACCATTCTTACCAATGGGAACTAAAGAAAAATAAAAGCAGAAAATAGTTGACTTCTGCCAATAAAAATGGTATAATAGTATTATGAGTATAGAACGATTGGTAGTAACAGAAGCAGATCTTAAGAACATGCTACATAGCATTGTTAGAGATATGCACACAGAAAACTACAAACCAGAAGTAATAATAGGTCCTAACAGAGGCGGATTACAAATAGGTGTAATGTTAAGTCATTATTTTGATGTACCATTTGTACCATTACAGTGGCAAACACGTGATGGTGACAAAACAGATCATGCAAATCTTATTGCATTTGTAAACGATTACAGAGAGAAGAACATATTGCTAATAGATGATATCAATGATACTGGTAAAACATTAAACAGCATAACTGAAACCATATATCAAGACTTTGTTTTTGATCTTAAGGTTGCTGTATTGTTTAATAAAACTACATCAACATTTGAGACTGTTGACTATTCAGCAGAAGAACTAACTCCGGACTACAATCCTTGGATAGTATTCCCTTATGAGGAGTGGTGGAAATAATGTGCGGTGGTTATACAGGAGAGCATGATAACATGAAGAACGCAGTAATAAGAGCAGTATCTAGATCTAATAAAAACGAAGGAACGCATTCCAGCATGTATGTTGTTGACTTATACAAAAACAATGTTATGGTGGGTGTTATTGAACTTCCTGGCAAGAGTAAATACTATGCTGAAGACGTTGTTGAGAATTGGCAGACCGGAATATTAGGAGAAGACAATGAGCACATCAAAAAGTTTGAGGAATCACCTCAAGGTTCTTGAGGAAAGACATAGAGAACTCGACAAGAAAGTTGCCGAGGACTACGAGCATTATCTAAATGATGATCAGTTAAATGCTGAAAAGTTAGAGAAACTCAAATTAAAGCATGAGATAGCAGATTTAATAGAACAAATAAAAGATAAGGAACAAGAAGAGAAATGAGTACAAGTAATAAGATCAAGGATAGATTAGTTGCCGCTGGTAAAAGATTTTGGGCAGGAGATAATATCTCTGACTACATAGAAGAAGGTGAGAAGCAACAACTAATAGACGAACTTTCAATTAAGTTTGAAGATGTCTTGCAAGGTCTTGTTATTGATACTGAGAACGATCCTAACAGTAACGGCACAGGCAAACGTCTTGCTAAGATGTATATCAATGAACTAATGGCAGGTAGGTATGAATCTATACCAGTTGCAACTGCTTTCCCTAATGACAGCGAAGATAGATATGAAGGCATGTTGGTTGTGCGTAGCGAACTAACAAGTATGTGTTCACACCATCATCAGATAGTTAGAGGTGTTGCATACATTGGTATTATTGCTAGTGATAAACTAATTGGCCTAAGCAAGTACACAAGGATTGCACAATGGTGTGCAATGAGAGGTACACTACAAGAAGAACTTGCTAACGATATAGTTAGAGAAATACAGAAAGCCACAGGTGCAGAGCATTTGGGTGTGTATGTACAAGCAACACACGGTTGCGTAGAGAATAGAGGTGTTAAGGCACATAGTAGTCTTACACAAACAACTGTATTAAAGGGTGCATTCAAAGATGACCCAGGTACAAAGAAAGAGTTTATGGATAACATAAAGTTACAACAATCATATGCGGGTGACAAGTAAGTGATATTAAAAAGAAACAAAGCATGGGTATTACAAAAAGGATTAGTTCCTATTGATGCTGTATGCGATATGGTTGCAATGGGTAAGGATCTGCAAGATATCTTGCGTAGATTTTCTATACTTAACAACAACGATATATTCGAATGTATAGAATTTTATGCACAAAATACTATTGTTCCTGACCATGATCCAGAGTCTTTAATATCATTGGTAAATACTGATCCAGAAGAAATTATTATTGAGGTAACAAATATAAATCAAACTGTATACTTGAAGTTAGTTGAACTGGGTAAAAGATATCACCCTGAGCAACAAGACTTTCATGTGTGTATGAATTTAGGTTTAAAGGTTGTATGTTTACATAACGTACAAAAGATTGAAAGTAACGCAAGTGAAATGCAAGATAGGCTACATAAAGCAGTACATCAAGCAATTCATAGATCAGTCCCAGAAGTATATGAGGACTTAGATAGAACAAAAGAAGATCTCGATTACGACGACTTCATTAAAAGAGAAAAGAATATATGAAACTAAGGTATAGTGAAGCATTTTATTCAGTGCAAGGAGAAGGTAGGTTTGTTGGCGTACCAAGTATTTTCCTTAGAACTTTCGGATGTAATTTCGAATGTGCAGGTTTTGGTCAGCCCAAAGGCAACTTGATTCCTGTAACTGAAATGCCATATAATACCGATCCTTTAGCGGATAAAGAACATCCTAATGCTTATAAGAGCATTGAAGAACTTCCAGTCACTCCAGTAGGATGTGATTCTAGTGCTAGTTGGAGCAAGAAGTATAAACACTTACAGATGACTAAATCTGTTGATGAGGTGATTGATCACATCACTAGTTTACTTCCCAACAGCACATTCACCGGCCAACACGGTGAAGACATACACCTGGTGATCACAGGTGGTGAACCGCTACTAGGGTGGCAACGTGTTTGGCCGACTCTCTTAGACGAGTGTGTGAAACGTGGGTTAAAGAATGTAACATTCGAAACTAACGGAACACAACTTGTTAAGAGCGATCTTATATCGTACTTTAACCTAACACAACCTAACCTACATGTAACTTGGAGTACAAGTCCTAAGTTATCTATCAGTGGTGAGACTACTGAAGATGCATGTAAGCCAGACGCATTGGCTACTATGAACCATGTAGATAATAGTTTCTTATACACAAAGTTTGTTGTACGTGATGCAGAAGACTTTGATGAAGTTGATATGTTTGTACAAAATTATAAAGATAACGACATAGAACTTGACAGCATATTCTGTATGCCCGAAGGTGCTACATTAGAACAACAATCACTAACAGAAAAAGAAGTTGCAGAAACATGTATGCAAACAGGATATAAGTTTAGTCCTAGATTGCATATTAGTTTGTTTGGTAACGCATGGGGTACATAATGCAAGAGCTTTGGCATAAACATATTTGGAAGATTACATTTGTAATATGTTTGCCATTGATATCAGCATGGGCATTTGCAGATGAAATTGTAGGCTATACTGAACACGGTGTGGCTGTGTATGAAAGCGAATTACAAACAAAACCCACCGAAGTAACCAAACGTATAAAGATACCTGCACACCGCATTAGAAGTTATGAGAGTGTAGACTTTAGCACAATTATTGTACATGTTAGAACAAAGGGCATAGATAAAAGTTATGAACTAAAAACAGCAGGATGTTTTGATATAGACTGGGCACATCAAATATCATTTGATTCATTTAGTTCAATGTATATTAGAGTTGGAGATAAAATTAGATATCAAACACTAACTCCTAGTTGGAGATACTCTGGAAACTATTGTGTAATAACAAAGATTACAGAAGTCAACATTGAGGACGATGATGTACGTTAAGGCTTGTAGTGAATGTGAAAAGTTTGTAACAGGTAATCCTGTTTATCACACACCAAACTATGAGCATGTATTCTGCGATGCATATTGTAGCAACGCATGGTATAGCAAAACATTTGTAAAGATGGATGCTAAGAAAGACCAAACGGAGAGTAATAATGATTGATGGAGTAGTATTGGTAGCAATAATAGTGCCAGTAGTAATAACTTTATTTGTGTTTATGGTACAACTTATGAATGGTAATGTTGGATCGAAAGGTATAACACAACCTTATAAAACAAAAAGCGGTACAACAAGGACTGCTAAAAAAGAAAGAAGTGAGTATATAGTATGAGTAAGAAAACAAAATTACCTTTTAGTATGATGCCTGCTAGTTGGGGTCTGAAAGGAAAGGCACGAGCAAGAGCAGAAGCAGAATACTATTACGAAGGTGTAGAACTAGAAAAACAATTAGCATTTATTGATTGTGATACTGATCACGATAAAAGTATTGCTGAACTTGATGTTGAACTTAAAGAAGGTGTAATAGATGAGCAACAATATGATAAGAAAGTTGCAACTATTAGGAAAGAACCTTGGGTTGAAGTTAAAAAGTTAGAAGTAAATCCAGAAGATGCTAAAGCAGGATACATGGAACTAGATTGGAACGACGAGTTTGTTGCAATGCTACAAGAGAATGGATACACTGGTGAGAGTGATGAGAGTGTAGTAAACAAATGGTTCAATGATGTATGTAGAACTGTTTTAATGCAGGAAATAGAAGACCAAGACTATGGATTACAACCACAAGGTGATGTAATTAAAGTTACAAACCCTGATGTAACAATGGAGGGACCAAATGACTGAAGATAATAACCCAAATAAAATTGCTAAACAGAAGTTAGCAACACTGGTAAACAGTTATATTGCTCCTCAAATAGCAAGTTTTGTTAAAAAACTAAGTGATGTTGAGCTTGTAGAACTACTTAAAAGTTTTAAGACCATGAATATTGATCTAATAAATGACTTGACAAAAGAGGCAAATTCGCGTAAAATAATGAGTGATAGTTGGGAAGATGAAAGTCCCTTTGATAAACTTATAGAAGGTGGAATAGCAGACAAATGAATTATTTACTTGTAGATGGATTAAACATGTTCATGAGAGCCAAGCACGTTGGTGGCAGAGGCAATGACATAGATACTAAGATTGGTATGGCAATGCATATCATGTTTAACAGCATCAACAAGTGTTGGAGAGAGTTTGACGGCGACCATGTTGTATTGTGTTTAGAAGGACGTTCATGGCGTAAAGACTTTTACGAGCCTTACAAGAAGAATAGAAGAGTAATTGCTGATCAACGTAGTGTCAGAGAACAAGAAGATGATGAACTATACTTTGAAGCATATGATGATATGGTACAGTTCTTTTCTAACAAAACTAATTGTACTGTATTGAGATGTGAACAAGCAGAAGCAGATGATATGATTGCTATTTGGACACAACAACATCCTAACGATAACCATTATATTATTAGTACAGATAGTGACTTCTATCAGTTACTAGCACCTAATGTAACGCAGTATAACGGCACAACGGATCAAGTAGTTACATTAGAAGGTTGGAAAGATTTAAAGACTGGAGATACTGTTATAGATAAGAAGACAGGCGAACCTAAGAAGCCAATCGATCCCAAGTTTACATTGTTTGAAAAGTGTGTTAGAGGCGATAGTTCAGACAATGTGTTTAGTTCCTACCCAGGTGCTAGACTTAAAGGCACTAAAAACAAAACAGGTATCACAGAAGCATTTGAAGATCAAGATGCTGGTGGATACAATTATAATAACTTTATGTTACAACGTTGGGTTGATCATGAAGAAGTAGAGCACAGAGTTAGAGATGACTTTGAGCGTAATAAGATTCTAATTGATCTCACAGAACAACCAGATGAGATTAAAGAGCTCTGCATAGAGCGAATGAATGAACAGAAGAAGAGTGAAGTTGTACCACAAGTAGGTATACACTTTATGAAGTTCTGTGCTAAATGGAACCTACAACGTATGAGCGAGGCGGCTCAAACATACGCACCTATGTTAAATGGGAAGTGGGATGAGTAAACTAAACGAGGACATAGACACTATGATTGAGGAAATCAAACAACCAAAGGCTACTAAAAAGTATATTTACGAGTCGCCTGATAAAGGTAAAACTGTCTACAGACGAGAGTTTGGGTCAGATGTCCGTGAACTTGTTAAGGAGAAAACAAATGATTAAATTCAAAGAGCAGGTTAAACTGCAAAAGATAAGCGAAGATGCTTGGATAGTAAACGATGATACAAAACGTGTAGGTATTCTACATAAGACTGTGCAGGATAAATTTACATACTTGGATAAAACCGAGACAGTAATTTTTGAAAACGATACAGAAGTAAAAGAATTCTTTAAGAACGAGTTTGTATTTGATGAAGGCACAGAGTTAGATGTAACTCAGCCAGCAACATTCTATATTAAAGGCTATCCAGTTGATTATCTAAATCCAATACCAGTAGATCCAAGTGATCCAGACTACCTAGAGCATATACCGTTGTTCTCTAAAACAGAAAACAGTAAGATTTATTATGCGGCAGGTTGGTATGCTGTAAACTTCGAGAAGGGTTGGAAACATGCAAACTGTCCTAAACTTAATACGTTAGTTATGTATGGTTATGAAGGACCATTTAAGACTAATATGGAACTTAAACAAAGACTAAAAGTTCTTAATAAGTTAAAGAGACAGGCTCAAAAAAATGTCTAATGACCTTAGTAATTTAGATAAATTTATACATAGGGTCAATGCTTTGAGAGAAGCAAAGGTATCCGAAACATCATTTGATGTTGCATTCTTAGGCAAAGTTATTGATGAACTGCAACCTAGTAAGCAAGTTAAAGTCAAAGAAGATGTAAACATCACAATACGTGATGGAGGCAAATTTAAATAATGGTTGAAATAGTTCCTAGGAAAATACGAGAAATGCTATCACGAGTAACAGGAACTACACCACAAACATCTGGTATACATTTACACGAAGACAAAGACTGGAGAGACGGTTGCGGTTACAATGTAATATGTAAATACGATGTTATATATGATAGCGGAACATATACAGGTAGAGATGAAGAGTGGGCTGATGTAGGCATTCCACATGGTATTCTTCACATGATAAATAATAAGTGCCCAGGTAACTTCGGATGGAGATTTGATGTAGAAGGCACTACCAAATATGCAATTATATCGTTTGACGACAAGGAATATGCATTTTGGTTTAGATTAAAACATAGTAAACAGTAAAGGACAAACATGAAAGTAGAAATTTATAGCAAACCGGCATGTCCGTTTTGTGTACAAGCAAAAAATTTAGCAGAACAAAAAGGTTATGACTTAACATATAAAATGTTAGACGAAGACTTCAGCAGAGAACAGTTATTTGAAGTATTCCCCACAGCAAGAACATTCCCACAAATCATTGTAGACGGTGATAAAATTGGTGGATTCACTGAATTCAAAGCACTGGTAGACAGTAAAGAATAATGACTACCCATGATGAAGATCAAGCATTTATAAGGCGGCACTTTGTAGATCTTCAAAATGGTAGAGCACTTGTTATAGGTGCTAACGAAGGATTCAATAATCCATCTTACAGTTTAATAGAAAAGGGTTGGACAGCAGTATGTTGTGAGCCTAACCCTTTTGCCCTAAGCAACTTTATAACTAATCAAGCCGAATACCTTGAGCAAATTACATTTGTAAATTGTGCTATAACACCTACAGCAGGCAGAGTAACACCATTTTATCTAGCAGAAAGAAATGCAATGTCCAGCCTAGATAAGGATTGGTTAGAGTTACAAGTAGAAAGAGGTGTATGTCCAGAAGATCAAGCAGTTCAACAAGAGATTTTGACACACACTTTAAGTTTTCAACAGTTATTAAACTATGTAGGTGTAGACTTTGACTTGGTTGTAATAGATGCAGAGGGTCAAGATAGTCAGTTATTAGGTGCAATTGATTGGAATCAATTACATAAATGCACAATGGTGTGTGTAGAAGATATATATGATGGTGCGAAATGGCTCGAAGATGTAGGCTTTAATTTAGTTCTTAAGTCCAACCATAACTATTTCTACAAAAGAGTTTTAGACTAATTAAAACATGTTTTTATCAGTTTTTTTGATAAATAAGTGTATAGGAGACTATACACATGAGCAGACCAAAACCGACAATATTGCTAGAAGCAGTACATAAGGACACATACAAGGCAGAGCAGATCCTTAAGGCTGAAGCAATTTATAGTGTCTTTTATAAAAGCAATCCTATAAACTTTAGAACTTTAAACAAACTTATCAGTTACCCAGGTCCTAAGTATAAGAAGGTATCTTTTAGTAATAGCGGACATGCATTTAACCTAGCAGATAAACTTAATAAAACTTTCCAAACAGATGAGTTTACAGTGGTAAAACTTACTCAAGGAGAAGTAATAAATGAGGAAGATCTCACTTCACCGAACGAGTAAACAGTTACTTAACTCTACTCCATATTCCTTTGACGACGAAACACTTTATGTTTTTAAAGACATCTTTGACAACGAAATATTGAGAGCCTTACATAGTTTTAAAGTAAATAATCAATCTAAACTCGTTCCACAACAAGAAGACAAACAAAGAATAGGATGGGATTGCAATGAAGATATACCCGGCTGTCCTTTTGATGAAGGAGACTTTGCAGTAATATTAGAAACCATAAACGATCTATGCAATACTAATTTTACACATACAAGTTTAGCATTATGGGAAGACACAGACGGTTATAAGATAGATAAACATGTAGATAACAAAAGTTTTACAGCGGCTATGCAAATATTTCTACCTACATATGGTGAAGCAATGGCAATACAAGACAGCGAACCTTTGCGTAATACAGGCACACAATTTTATAACAATAATCCGGAAGGCATGATTCAAGTACCTTTCATACCTAATACAGGATACTTCATAACAAACTCTCAAAAAGTATTTCACAGTAGTGGAGAACCAGTACCACAAGGATTTATTAGATCCAGTGCGTATTTTATATTCAAATGATAGAGCAAACACTACAATGGCAATTAGCAAACAAACTCCAAAAACTATATGATACTCTAGAGAAGTACGAAGTAGCAGAAGTTTGCTATATGATATTTAAAAACTTTGCATACAACCAGGACAAAGTAAGTGGTTTACGTTTAACCAAACTAGGCTACAATTTATTAAAGCCACATTACGACTCACATGATTTCACAGCAGATGAGGGAATACACAAGAAACTATTACTGGTTTTACACAAACAAATGAAATGGCCTTACTATTTAGATAAAAAGAAATTAGTACTGTTTAACGACGATGATGCCATGTGGTTAAAGATGACTGGCTCTGTCGAAAAATTTGCAAAAGGCTTAGAATAGGGTATAAATATAACAATGGCGTCAAGTATAAATCTCAATAGATTATTTCCTTTAACAAACAAACTGGCTTTACCTGAAGTCTGTCATCCTAACTGGGGAGACTTAGGTGTAAATGGCAAGGTAGAAAGAACAGCAGACGGTTTTGTTGTTCAATGGATACCAACTGACAGTTACGAAAGATATCAAACACATGGCAACAAAGACTACGACGAAAGGTCTATGTACAAATTAAACAAACATTGTTTTAGAGCAGACGACTTTAAGTCAACAAGACATAGTAAGAAAAAGAAAATAATGTTTGCTGGTTGCAGTCATACATTTGGTATTGGTGTAGATCAACACGAAACTTATGCTGATATTATATGCAAAGAATATGATGCTGTCAACTGGAATATAGGTGCAGGTGGTATTGGTAATGAAACAATAGTACTAAACATTACACAAATGATTGATAACGGTTACATACCAGATATATTATATGTGCAATGGAGTTACCTACACAGACAATTGATGATAACCGATAACGATATACATAGCACACTATCAACAAAAGCATTTGCTGGTAAGCCTGACAGTAGATACCATAGTCCGTATTTTGATTCTTACTGTGACTACATGAAAAACAAGATAAATAATGCAACATGGGATGACTCTGTAACATCTTTAAATAATCAACTTGACGAACTAGAAGATTATGATATTGAGGATGATTTAAAAACGTTATACCATTGGGATGGTAAAGTTGATGAGGTTTTTGACCATAAATCAAATAAAGCAGGAGAATACTTTGCAACATTTGGTTCTAAAGCATTACTAAATCAATACTATCTATTAAGAGAGAACGTTATAAACTTATGTAAATTGCATAACATAGTTCTCAAAGAGATACATGCAGACATGGAGTCAGCAGAGTTCTTAGCAGAAACTGTTATACCTAATAAGGGTTATACAACTGGTGATGTACCAGTAACTTTAGATAGTTTAAGTACAGACTTTGGCAGAGATAATCAACACTATGGTAAAGAATCTAATAAAGCATGGGCAAAATATTTAATGGATCATACAAATGAAAAATAACGTATACCTATTTCAAGTACAATATGCTATTGAAATAAGCGATAAGACAAACTATTATTTGCCTTATTCTATTGGGTGTATCGTTGCCTACGCAAAACAGTTCGTAGACATCAGAGATAATTGGAACTTTGGTGAACTATTTTTTAAACGTGAAGATCCTGTAGAGGTTGTTAAAAGACTAGACAATCCTAAAGTATGTGCATTCAGTAGTTATGTGTGGAACGAAGTAATAAGCCAAGAGATTGCAAAAGAAGTTAGAAAACAATACCCAGACTGTATTATTGTTTGGGGTGGTCCGCAAGTAGGACCTGAGGATTATGATCTAGACTGGTGCGATATTGTTATCAAAGCAGAAGGTGAACGCAACTTTGTAAACATTCTCAGAGATATAGATGCTGGCAAAGAGTTACCACAAACATATACAAGTGATAGAATAGATAAACTAGACGAGTGTCCTAGTCCTTATTTGGAAGGTGTGTTTGATGATATCATTGCTTCACACCCAGAAGCCGTATTTGCAATGACCTTAGAAACAAACAGAGGATGTCCATTCCAATGTACATTTTGTGATTGGGGTAGTTTAACCTATGCTAAAATTAAAAAGTTTGATCTAGATAAAGTTGTAGGTGAATTAGACTGGGCAACACAAAATCCAATTGGTTACCTTTGGGTAGCAGATGCTAACTTTGGTGTGTTTAAAGCCAGAGATATTGCTATTGCTAACTTAATAAAGTATGCATGTGATCATCCTGACAGTGGCATAGATGCTGTAAACATTCAATACTATAAGAACAGCACAGAAATATCATTTGAAATAGCAAGGATACTAGGCAAATATAACAGAGGTATGACGTTAAGTGTGCAAAGTATGACAGAAGAAGTATTAGTTGCTATTAAACGTGACAACTTAGAAATAAACGACTTAACAAAACTACTTAAACAGGCTAGAGAATATAATGTGTTAGCATACAGTGAAGTTATATTACCTTTACCAGAAGAATCATTAGACAGTTTTAAAACAAGCATAACACAATTATTAGAGTGTGGTCAACATAATGCTATCGAAATGTGGATGGGACAACTACTTAAGAACAGTGAACTAGGTTCCAAAGAGCATATAGAAAAATATGGCATAGGTTGGGTAGAAGCATACGATTATAATTATTATCATAACCCATTAGATTGGAATGAAAAACGTGAGAAAATAAACCTCATAAACAAAACAAACACCATGTCTACACCTGAAGTAACAAAAGCATACATGTATGGCTGGATGATATTACAGTTGCACACACAGGGTTATACGCAACTTGTAAGCAGGTATTTAAGAGGTGTACACAATATACCATATAGACAATTCTACGATAGACTGTATGAACTATTACAAATAGATGATAAATTAAAAGTTATATTTAACTTTGTTGAACAGTTTGAAAAAGCATACATCACTACAGGTGAGTTACCGGATCCAAACGATATAGATCCAACTATCGAAGTGCCTAAACTAGGCGGACATTTTACAGCACAAATGAGTATGGACATGATATACAAAAATAGACAAAGTATATATGCTCTAGCAGAACAAATTGTAAACGAATTAGGTTTTACTAACGAAAGCATAATCAAAATGAATAGAGACCATTTGTATGAAGATAACAAAGAGTATCAATCAACTTATCATAGTGATTACGATATAGAAGAATGGACTCCCGGACAATTTGAGTATGAATTAGAGCCATGTATTTCTAAAAAATGGGTTACACAATCTATTGTGTCTGCTAAAGTCAACTCTGCAAATAAACAGATCGAAGCAATACAACAAAGACGCAGAGGTCTAAAAAATCACTATAAAAAACTTGACAACTGAAGCAAAATCAGTATAATAAGCAGTATGTTATCGCAATATAATGACAGCAGATTATGATAACATCTATACGATGAATGATATATGATATCGAGTCGATACGGAAAAAACCCTCAAAATGTGCTGATTTTGGGGGTTTTTTTGTGGAAAAACGTAAATTTGCCACATTTTTTGGTTGACCTTACCACTAAATAATTGTATAATAGTTGTATAAATTAAGCAAGTAGGAGTACTTTATGAAGAAGAAAATTGGAATATTAGCAATGGTTGTAGCAAGTTTAGTTGTTGCTACAGAAATTGAAGCAAGTCAAACAACATTGCATGTGACTGATGTTAAAGCAATCAGCAAAAACGTAACAAAATATGATTACGTTCCTTTCACAGAAGAAGTTTGTTATGTATACAGACGTAACTCTAGAGGAGTTCTTGAGAAAATCGTAGATAACGGTTTTGGTTCTACTGGTGGAATGGTTGGTACTGGTGTTGGTGTTGCTATTGTAGATGAACTAGGTGGTAATGATGCCGCTAAAATTATAGGTGGTCTACTTGGTAACAAAATTGGTAACGATTTCTCTGAAAAGAAAAGCAAAAACAAGAACAACTGTGAGTTAGTTACCAAGCACAAAAGACAAGCATATACTGAAACAATAGTTGATCACTACAGAGTAACAGGTACTTTAGGTGATGTAATTGGTCCAGTAGCAACGGTTAGACGTAACTTTGAGCCTATGGAAGGTGATGAGATTAGGGTAAACGTTAAAGTTTGGTAAAAAAACCAAAAAAAGTGGTAAAAAAGGTTGACCTAGTCAGCCTTTTTTCGTATAATATATGTATATTAAATAAAAAGGTAGGAGATTTTATGTATATAATAGTAAACAAAAAGAACGATTCGATACACAGTGAACCAACTCGTAGATCATATCGTTCAAGTCAGTATAAAACTGAAGCGGCGGCTAAGGCTGGTATTACTAGGACTGTTAAGTTCTATGACAAGGCTAAGGCACAGGTTGCCGAAGTTGTTGCTGAAGGTAAGTCAGAGTATCATGCTCCAATGTATAATGCATTCAGAGATGCAACTGATAAGGACTTAGGCAGAACTCATTGTGCAGACAAAAATAACTACAGAGTTATGCATGTTGAAGAGTATGCTCTAATCGAGCCAATGATTACTAAGACTGGTATTGCACCAGGAACTGGTAAAGAAATTACTGTAACGTATTCAATCAATCAACCTCACTATATGAATCCACTTAGTGAAACTTACTGGAGTGCATAATTATGCTAGGCAATTTTAAAATTATTGATGTAAACGAGAGAATGGCAAACGGCACTTCTCTCGTTGGTCACATCACTGAGGACTATTCAACACTTGTAGAAGTGTTTGGTCCTCCTCACTTTGATCAACCAAGTGGTGACAACAAAGTTCACACTGAATGGAACTTGGAATTCACTGTTCAAGAAGAAGGCGAAGAAGATACTGAAACAGTTATCGCTACCATCTACGATTGGAAAGAAGAGTCAGCCAATGTGGCAAGGACTACTCCTAAGTACCAATGGCATGTTGGTGGTTTCAACAAGTTTGATGCCCTCGAGTGTATTTCACAAAGAATCCTTGATCACTATAGGCAATTTGGTAACAAATAATGAATGTGTTACAAGAACTAAACGCACTAAGCATTCGTAAGCCTCTATCAGAAGCAGAGGTTAGAAGCATTGTTGGTGCCCCTACTCTGGAAGAGGAGCAAACTTGTTCATGTGGTGAGGATGTAGATACATGTCCTGATGCATATGAACACATGACACACGGAGCATAATATGGACCCATGGCATATAATTCAAGAACTAGAAAGCAATAACAGTTCTTTATTCAAGCAAGACGTTATCAAACAAAACATTGATAACGCAGAATTTGTTAAAGGTGCAAAGTATTGTCTTGATCCTCTTGTGACATTTGGTGTTAAAGATATACCAGTAAGCGACACACAAGGTGACGGTATTGGTTCTGCTATGTTCTATGAACTTGCAGACAAGTTAGTAAGCAGAGAACTAACTGGACATGCGGCTCGTGATGCTATTCAAGAACTATGTGATACTGCATGTATCGACGAGTGGAACGATTGGTATAGAAGAATACTAATCAAAGACCTACGTTGTGGTACTGGTGCTAAACTAATAAACAAAGTTCAAGCAGACACTATTCCACTATTTGGCTGTATGTTAGCACATGACGGTGCTAAACATCCTAAGAAGATTGCTGGTGTTTGCTATGTTGAATACAAGTACGATGGCGTAAGAGTAATTGCTATTGTGCAAAACGGTAGTGCTACATTGTATTCACGTAATGGTAAACTGTTAGAAAACTTCCCACACATCAACGAAGCACTCAGCAAGCCTGAGTTTGAAGGCTTAGTGTTTGATGGTGAGGTAATGAGTGAGGACTTCCAAACACTTATGAGACAAGTGCATAGGAAAGAAGGTGCTCAAACAGAAGATTCATACCTAGCAGTATTTGATATGCTCACACTTAGAGAATTCAATGAAGGATACACACCAATCAATGCTATTGATAGACGTGACAGGATTGAGCAACTAAGTGGACTGTTTAACTACAGAATACAGTTAGTTGAAGCAACACTTATGAACTTAGACTTAGATGAAGGGCAGGCTCAGTTCCAAGCAATGAACAAACGTGCATTAGAAGAAGGCTATGAAGGCTTAATGATTAAACCCGCACACGAAGGTTATAAGTGTAAGCGAAGTCACGCCTGGCTTAAAATTAAACCTTTCATTGAAGTAACTCTCAAGGTGGTAGCACTAGAAGAAGGTACAGGAAAGAATGAAGGTTTGCTAGGCGCCTTAGTTGTAGAGGGAGAGGACGACGGAAAGTTCTTCCATCTCAATGTAGGCTCTGGTCTTACTGATGAGAACAGAGAACAAATTTGGGCAGACCAAAACAATGTGATTGGTCAGTTAGTTGAGATAAGAGCAGATGCGGCAACTCAAAGCCAAGACGCAGATGACACATGGAGCCTAAGGTTCCCAAGGTTTAAGACCTTTAGAGGTTTTGAACTAGGAGAGAAACTATAATGTATGATAAACCAGAAAACGCACAACTGTCTAGAAGGGAAAGGATTTTACTTGACCCACTAGGTGCAAGTAAAAAAAGCGATAAGGCTAACAAAGTCAAAAATGAGAAGGAAGGTTCTTTCTATGGCTACAACGAAAAGTCTAGACATTACGAACACGGGTTGGACGACTAATGATTACTGATCTAGTGTTTATATCTATTTACTTTGGTTATCTAGGATTACTCAGCATTGGTACTAGTATTATTATTTGGGAAATGTTATAAAGATGAGCTTCTTGTCTTCTTACTTTAATGCTATTAGAAATTCACAGTTTTTTGTGTCTAATAAAGTATTGTATTGTGCAATACCTAAAAACAATACAAAGTATTGGATGAGCATATTTCAACACAGAGCTAATTCAGATGGTGACGTTAGTGTCCTACCAGATACTGATTATAGTTTTACTGTAGTAAGAGACCCACACGATAGACTTATTAGTGCTATGAAAACGTTTTGTAAACGAACACGAAGCCACCTAGATTGGACGGAAGAACAAAATTTAGAATGGATGATGGATGAGTGGGAAGATATAGCAAAGGACAAAGACATACTTAAAGATGAACAATTTATCACACACTTTATGCCTCAACATCTGTTCATAGAAGCATACGACTTTGATGATATAATCCCTTTTACAAATCAAGTGCAACTACTAGCAAAGTTAGGCAAGTACGGCATTGAGACAAGGATGGGATTAGTTCAACAACCATTACCAACATCATGTGATGCTAGAATAAAAAGTATTGTACAAGAATATTATTCACAAGATTTAGAACTGTGGGAGTCAATAGCATAATGTTTGTTAAGTTAAGAGATTGGTTAGACATCTGTAAAGTACATTGGAAAGAGATCTTTGCTATGAGCTTTATGTTACATTTTGTTATGGATCTACTGTTTATAGGTCCGTTATTCTTTTTATTAGGATACTTTTTTGGTATCAGCATGGAGCACTAATATGAATTTATTAGAAATACGAAAAGGGCAAGTAGAAACACTTGCAAAGTTTTACAAAGGACTATTCTTTGGGTTGTTGTTCTCAGCACCCATTTGGGGATTGATCCTTTGGTTTGTTTTATAATAGGGGCGAAAGCTCGGGCGAGGGACAGGTTCACGAAACAACACCAGTCCACAATTTAATTCACGACATGCGTGTAAACTGTGAACCATCCCGCCAAACTTTTTTCAACATCACGAAAGGCTAGGATAAATATTGGTATGAAGATCTTTATTACAGGTGCAGACGGTTTCATTGGAAGCCACTTAGTAAAACAACTAGCCGAGCATGAGTTACATTTCCTACAACATGACCTCCGACAACATGAACTGGTAGCCAATCAATTGAAGGCTATAAACCCTCAGGTTATCGTACACTTAGCGGCAAGGACAGAAGTAGAACAAAGTTTTTACGAACAAACAACGTTTAGTGACATCAACTATGTAGGAACAGTAAACCTCATAGAAAGTGCTAAACAATGTACTAATTTAGAAAACTTTGTGTTTGCAAGTACCATGGAAGTATACGGGTGGCAACCAATATCAGATCTCATCAAAGATAGAAACGAAACAGAAGAAGACATATGGGCATTTGATGAAGAAACAATACCTAACCCTAATGCTCCTTATTCAGTAGCCAAGTATGCATGTGAAAAGTATTTAGAGTATGCAAACAGAAGTTATGGCTTTCCTTATACTATTATACGTCAAACTAATTCATATGGTAGAAAGGACAACGATTTCTTTGTTACTGAACGAGCAATAACCCAGATGCTGGGAAACACTTCAGATATCTACATGGGATATGCTGAACCATACAGAAACTTTATCTATGTAGATGATTTAGTTGACGCATGGTGTACTGTTATCACACAACCTGATGCAGTTAAGAATCAACTGTTTTGTTTAGGACCACCTAATGCTGTAAAGATTAGACATTGGTTAAGGACTATTGCAGACAAAATAGGTTGGGGTGGAGAGATACATTGGAACACTAGACCACCTAGACCTGGTGAAATATATCTGTTAAACAGCAAACATGATAAACTCACAGCCGCTACAGGATGGGAGCCTAAGGTAGATATGGACACAGGATTAGACCGAACCATAGCACATTGGCGAGATAATCTTGATAGTAAGTCATAAGAATCGTTTTGTATTTGTAAAAACTCGCAAGACAGGTGGATCAAGTATAGAACATGCACTCAGTGAATTCTGCTCAGGCAAAGACGTACTCACACCACTACCACCAGAAGTAAAGATCCCATATTTGCCACGTAATTACATGTTAAATGATCAAATGATTGACCCTCATTGCAGTGGTAAATGGATACTGGAAAACTTTCCCGATACCAAAGACTATACATGGTTTACTGTGGAGCGACATCCATATACCAAAATGATCAGTGCATTTTATTATTTAAAAAACAGTATAGTAAACAATCCCGATGCCCAAGCACAATTTCACAATAACTTTAACTTTGATGTGTTCTTAAAACATGGACATGCCAGTGGTGGATGGCCTATAGATGATGGTTTATGGTGTGTTGAAGGCAAACCTATTGTGGATGGCATACTGAGGTTTGAACACTTAGCAGATGATTTTGCCCAATTAGGTAAATTATTACAGTTACCATTAGAATTAAAGCATAAATTAAATAAAGGTAATTACGATAATTATCAATTAAATGATATTCAAAAGAAAAGAATTATGAAATTATTCCATAATTCAAATAAATTCACTGGATATGGCCACTAAGTTTAGTACTAAATTAAATAATTCAGGTAATATATTAGGACCAATTACAGAATATTATCGAGAATTCTACCCTGGTGAAGTGTTAGGGTATATATCAATTACCAAAACCGGTTCAAAAGTATTCAGAAAAATCATTTATTCAGACCTTAACAGAGATGAATTAAGTGATAAATGCACACAATACTTCACAACTATTCGTAATCCACATCAACGTTTATTGAGTGGCATATTAGAATATCAAAGACGATTGTTCTTAAAGCAAATAAACCCCTCAGACGATATACAATTAAGTACCAAACGACCCTTATTTCCCTGGCAAGACTTCGATGCAGAAGCAATTAGTGATGTAAACACACTACTGTATTACCTATTAAACACAGGATTAGCACCCTTTGATGAGCATTTAGAACCGCAAGTAAACTTCTTTGATGTGAGTAAGATCAATAATAAACCTGTGTTAGC
>Ga0181410_1000068_pt1 | contig 38236 bp, 39 predicted proteins | sample 33SPOviralmetaG_FD_130112 | JGI IMG/M metagenome (GOLD analysis project Ga0181410, IMG submission 130112) | Marine viral communities from the oligotrophic San Pedro Time Series (SPOT) site, San Pedro Channel, CA, USA - 33 SPOT_SRF_2012-06-20 | ecosystem: Environmental > Aquatic > Marine > Strait...
CCTTTACTTTAACTGTTCTACATACTCTAATATAGCATTTATATTATTATTGTCAAGGTCTTTTCCATAGTGTTGTAATAATCTAACAGCGTTGTCTTCTTTATCCGTATCTTTATCGTCTTCAAAAGGAAACACAACCCAACCATAGTCTTTACCGTAACCACCATCTTTATCTACAACAGCCCAAAACTCTTTATTAGGAAATCTTTCCATCCACTTGTTCCTAGTTCTACCACTATCTACAATATCATCAATGAAATGTGTTGCTTCGTTTGGATCGTAAACTGCTTCCGCGTGTTTTAGGAATGCTGAAACAATCATCCCTCCACGAGGAATCCCATAACACTTGTTACCTGGTTTATCAACAACTTCAAGACGACCAACCAACTCATCCCAACTCATGTAATATTTTTTAACGCTCATATACTTTTATTACTCCATTTTCTACTTTAATTTTTACACCCAAATTCTCAAGTGTTTTAATAGTTATTTGTCCGTTCTCCTGAATTGTCAACCTCAATTGCGATAGTTTCAACAGGACAACATTCAGCAGCCTCTTCAATTTCTTCATCTAGGCTCAAGTCGGCATCATCAACAACAATCATTTTTTCAGGAACTTCGAATACTTCAGGGCATATAGCCTCACAAGCACCACACATTGTGCATTCGTTTTCAGACTCGTCAAGCCAAACTTTGGTAATTGCCATTTGTATATCCTTTATTCACAAATTCTTTATCGTGTATAACTTTCACGTAGCCTCCTATACTGCTCTCTTATCACCATGTAATAAAACGTGTAATCTTGATGTGACACGCCAATTCTTTTTCAGATTCTGTTCTAAGAAAAGTGTACCTGCAATAATTTGATCTTTATCAATACCTTCAGGCATTACATAAATACTATTATCAGATATATTGTTTTCCATTTGCCAATTCTCAATTTCAGCAATGTCGTGGTCGAAAGTTTCAATTCCAGCAACAAACTTAAAGAAGCTTGGTGCTTGTTCAACATAACTATTAATTGACTTTGGTTTGTTTCTATGTTTCTCTAAACAACCACTTGATTCTAATTTAGGTGAACAATTGATACTATTGAGTAACTTACCCAATTCTTCAGTCAATTTAATTGTTCCATTAGTCTCTATTGATAAGTACCATTTTGATGACTCTTCAATTAGTAACTTAGAAATTTCAACTATCTGTTTTTGTTGTAATAATGGTTCACCACCACTAAAGATAACATTACGAATTTCAGAGTCGCCTTTTAAAGCTAAAATCTTTTCAACTACTTGTTCAGGTGTTATTTCTATTTCATAATCACTACGGTTCACTTTATCACTGTAAACGTGTTCATGGTCACTTCCTTCATAATACCAAGTGTAAGGTGTATCACACCATTTACAATATAAATTACATCCTGCAAATCTTACAAAGAATACAGGTAGTCCAATGTCTGCACCTTCACCTTGTATTACTGGCCCGTAAATCTCACAACTACCGTCAGGCATTTTCGCTAATTTCATAACTCCCTCTTTCTGTATAATACTTTACTATAATGTTCTTAAACTAGTCTGTTATATAAGTTACGGTGAAATTGATTTCCAATAACCATACCCCTTATAAATTGCCGAGTTAGCTTCGTGTTCACTAACTTCACACGATATACAGAAACATCGTCCGTCTGTTATCTCATTTACAACACGATTAGCAAACTTGTACGCCTCTTCTGCGAACTTCTCACAACCAACACCTCCCAACACAACTACCTTTGCAAGACCTTTTCTTTCCAAATCAATAAAGTCTTGCATATGTGGATCGTGTTCATCTACTACAAGTGTATGGTCGAAATTTTCTTCTAGCCAATTTTTCAAAACTTTCAAGCCTCCAAAATCTACTACCCAATTTTTTTCATCGAGAGTCTCACAACCGAACATAAAACTAAATGATAACGAATAACCATGAAGCAATGAACAATGACTATGAGTAGCGTTCGGCTGTCTGAAAACACATGACAAACCTCTATCATGTCCGTACGTTTTTGTAGAAAAATGATTCATTATTTATTCCTCAATTTTTCCAAGTACTTCTACCTCAGCAAACAAGAGACATTTCTCATCATCATATTCCACTGTAATACCACCATACTGAGGCATGAGAATACGATCACCCACTTCAACAGACATTGGTTTATATACACCAAGTGCTTCAAGGTATCGTCCAGGTCCAATTGCCATAACAGTCGCAGCTAAAGGTTTATTACCCTCTTCTGGTACTTTAATGATAAGACCTGTCTTAGTTGTTTTTTCTGTGTTTTCTTCATCCATCTTTACGATGATTCTATCAAATGCTGGTTGAATTTTCATTCATCCTCCTTTTATGCTTTTACTGCTAATGTTAAAAATTCTTTTCTTAGATCTGTATCCGAACGGAAACGACCACCCATTTTACTAGTTGTAGTATCACTTAATACATCTTGTACTCCTCGACTCTTTACACAGAAATGTTTACCCATAGTAATTACAGCAATATCATCCGTTTCAAGAATGTACTGTAAAGCGTAGTAAACTTGTTCTGTAAGTCGTTCTTGAATCTGTGGTCGTTTAGCAAAGTATTCAACTACTCTGTTTAACTTACTCAAACCCAAAACTTTATTTTTTGGAATGTAACCAATATGAGTTAGTCCATCAATAACAATAAAGTGATGTTCACAATTACTTTGTGTATTGATATTTCGTTCTACTACTAACTCATCATATTTCATTTTGTTATCTACTGCTGTACACTTCGGAAAGTTTTTAGGATCTAGTCCATAAAAAATCTCATTAACATACATCTTAGCAACTCTATTTGGTGTGTCACATAACGAATCGTCTGTTAAGTCTAAACCCATTACTTTCATAATTTCAGTAAAGTGTTTTCTAATCTTTACAATTTTTTCATCGTTACCATATGAATTTGCCACTTTTGGTGTCTGTACCCCAATCTTTTTTAAATATTTTTCTATTTGTGCGCCTAGTTGAGGATCACATTTATCTGGTCCGTGCATTTTAATCTCCTTAAAATTTGTATGGATTATGTACGTTTTTAAATTCTTTTAAATGATTCAATCTTTTATTTTTCAAGTCAATACCATAAACCGTATTAGAGTGAATCTTAGTTGAATTTTCAAACTCGGCTGAACTGATATTCAAATCATCATCAAAATACATTGGTATTATGTTATTTCTAAATATAGATAAATTATTGTTTTTTAGCAAGAGGCAACCGAAAGATCCTTCAATTTCTGTTAGATTATCAAAACTGTCAGTAACCATTTTTAGTATTAAACCAGTATCCCAATCACTTTCATACTCATACCTTTCTTTAATGACATTCATATTTCTTTCAATAATCATACCATTATGCCATAAATAATTATCATCGTAAATAGCAGGATGTATAGTTTGTGTTGTTATGTTTGTTACTTTAGTGGGTGACTGTATGTGTAAGATATAATACAATTCTTGATTATGTAAATTGTCAATATCATTAAAAACAGATTCAGAAAAATTTCCAATCACTTTTACACATCTTAATATTTCACAATCAACATTTAGTACTGATAATGAAAAAGTTTTATTACCTCTTGTCGAGTTAATGTTTGATAGTTCTATTATTTTGTTCTTAGAAAAAGAACCTATAATTCCACACATTAATTACCTGTTTTTTTGTTTAGTAAAGGTGGTTTGTCACCTTCAGTTTTTGTTTAGTGGTTTGCTTCACTATTAAATATACTTTATTTTATTTATACTGTCAACAGTTTATTATTGACAGTATAAATTAATTGTTATATAATACTATTTATATTAATCCAATTCATCGACAGATAGTTTACGATTCTCTAATGCACAAACCATACCATGAATCAGATCAATAGGATAAGTAATACTTTCTTTCCTACTGTTTATCATACAAGTGTTGCCCATCATGACATCGTTGTACTTATCGACATTAAAATCACAATCTTTAAAGTGTTCAAATACCATTGCCTTTTCTTTTGGATTAAATCCATATTCATGCTCTGTATCAAACTCTTCAATATATTTTATAATTTCTTCTTTCATCGTCCCTCTTCTTTCTATTTATAGTTTAAAGGATCTGTCATTCCAACAGCTTCAAAAGCTGCTAATCGTTCCGCACATGACGGACATACACTGCACGAAAGTTCACCATCAGGATTGTAACAAGTATGTGTATCTTCAAAGATAACACCCATTTCCAAACCAAGTTTAATTTCATCAACCTTAGTCATATTAACAAATGGTGTAATGATTTGCATATTTGACTTTCTATTCAAAGCAAAAATATCATTAATAGCATTTGCAAAGTCAGGTGTCGTATCCCAATAACTATAACTATCAATAGCTTGAATACCCATCGCTACTGTATTAAATCCAACTGCTTCACAATAACTAGCTGTTATTGAACTTAAAATCATATTACGATTTGGTACATAAGTTACTGGTTGCGGATCACCTAAAATATCTTCTACATTAGGTGTTGCAACATCACCTTTAACCATTGCTGAAACATCTTTAACTACATCACCTAAAAAACCAATATCAATAATTTTATGTTTAACACCCAAATGTTTAGTAGTTGTTTTTGCTTTCCTTAGTTCAATATCGTGTCGTTGATTGTAGTCAAATGAAATACAAGCAACATTCTCTTTACCTAGTGCTTCAACCAGTAAATATGTTAAGATAGTTGAATCCAGTCCACCACTTAGTGACACTACTGCATTGTCTGTTTTACTTTTAATATCTTTTACAATTTCTTCAAGTTTCATATAATTCCTTCTAGATGTGTGTGATACCATCTACCATCTTTCCTTTACTATTGTAAATATAGATACTTACTTGTCCATTTTCAAGAGTCCATAAAGACTTTCTTATATATTCATCTATTGAATTTGTTTTGTTATCCAAAACATGAACTTCCTTAATCCCAACTTGTACTAATGTGTTAGCACAATTGTTACAAGGATAATGAGTAATGTAACAAGAAGCATTTTTTAATCTCCGATTATTGTCTGTATTTAATATAGCATTAAGTTCCGCGTGTATCATATAATCATTTTTCTGAGTTATAAAATCACCCTTTTTAACATCTAAAGTTTCATAATCATGATTTAGACTATTATAAAACTTATCACCACTAAAATCAATTCTACTGTCAGTTATTCCTTTGGGTGGTCCATTATATCCAACAGAAACAATCTTTCCATCAACATCTACAATAACAGCACCTACTTTGGTACGTTCATCTTTAGATAACTTGGAGACAGTACTAGCCATCTCCAAGTATGTTTTATGTTTTTGTAACTGTCGTGACATTACATCATTCCTGGCATACCCATAGGTGGAGCAGCAGGTGTTGGTACTTCTTTCTCTCTTACAACAGATACTATACAATTAGTAGTTAGTATCATACTCGCAATTGAAACAGCGTTTTGTAATGCAGTCTTTGTAACTTTAGTAGGATCAATTACACCGCTTTCAATTAAGTCTTCAAACTCGTCAGTCTTAGCATTGTAACCAAATGAACCTTCACCATCTTTTACACTATTCACAATAACTGATGGTTCACCACCTGCATTATGTACAATCTGACGGAGTGGTTCTTCTACAGCACGTTTGATAATACCAACACCTAAGTTGTAATCGTTATTATCTGATTTCACATCTTCTGTTAAAGTTTTAATAGTCCGAATAAGAGCAACTCCTCCACCAGCAACAACACCATCATCAACTGCCGCACGAGTAGCATGTAACGCATCATCAACTCGGTCTTTCTTTTCTTTCATCTCAGTTTCAGTAGACGCACCTACATGAATCACTGCAACACCACCAGCTAATTTAGCAAGACGAGATTGTAGTCGTTCAATTTCATATTCTGATGAACTCGTAGAAACTTGACCTTTGATTTGTTTAATACGTTCTTCAACAACAGTTTCATCACCAGCACCATTAACAATAGTAGTAGTTGATTTGTCAATTGTAATACTTTTAGCAGTACCCAATGCTTCTACTGGTGTGTCTGAAAGTTTACCACCCATTTCACTTAGTATAACAGTTGATCCAGTAATAGCACCAATGTCTTGTAGAATGTCTTTTTTGTTTTCACCAAATCCAGGTGCTTTAACAACAGCCGCTTTGATGACCCCTTTCATTTTATTAACAACAAGAGTAGTAAGAGCCTCACCCTCAACATCATCCGCAATGATAAGTAAAGGTCGTGACGCATTAATACTAGCATCTAGTAAATGCATAATGTCTTGTACATTAGAAATTTTAAAGTCAGTAATTAATACTAACGGATTTTCTAAGCCACATAACATACGTTCAGAGTCTGTTACAAAGTAAGGTGAAAGATAACCACGTTCAATTTGTAGTCCATCAACCACAGTCAAGGTAGTTTCGGCAGTAGTTGATTCTTCAATAGTAATAACACCATCGTTTCCAACTTTATCCATTGCGTCAGCAATAAGATCACCAATTTCTTTATCATTGTTTGATGAAATAGAAGCAATCTGTTGAATGTCTTTTTTACCTTGTACAGGTTTTGACATTTCATCTAAACTACCAACAATATATTTGACAGCGTCATCCATACCTTTTTTAATGTCCATTGGATTAGCTCCAGCAGTAACATTTTTAAATCCTTCGTTCGTAATTGCTTGTGCAAGTACTGTTGCGGTAGTAGTACCATCACCAGCTTTGTCAGCTGTTTTTGAAGCTACTTCTTTAGTCATTTGAGCGCCCATATTTTCAAACGGATTTTCAAGTATAATGTTCTTAGCTACTGACACACCGTCTTTGGTAACGTGTGGTGAAAGATGTTCCCCTCGTTCCAACATTACATTTCGTCCTTTTGGTCCTAGTGTAATCTTAACAGCGTCCGCTAATTTATTAACTCCAGCGACAAGTTTTTCACCGGCATCTCGTTCAAATTTCAATTCATTAATCATTTATTTGTATCTCCTATTCAAGTTATAACCAAATATAAAAACATTTGGTAAATATTTCAAGTACTTTTTTAATTTAATTTTCTTTTTTTGTATTTAATAATATACGAAGTGTACTATTTGAATTGCCAGTAAGACAATCTTTACATAAACATTTGTCTTCATCCAATTCATGTATATGAGGTATTGCTTCTACGTTGGCACACCAACAAGTAGATCTTCCTTCAATAATTTCACACGAGAACTCAATTTTACAGTTTGGACAAATACTCATTTATATTTCCTTTAAGTAATATTACTATTTATAACAAAAGGGCCGAAGTCCTTCCTTTATTTTTTATCAATAACTTTTATTAGTTCTTTTTTTGCTTGTGCTTTAGTTTTATATGATTTAGCAGCCCATGAACCTTCACTTTTGTCAGCAAATTGGATTGAACCTTTGGTGTAGATTTTATAATCCCATCCGTCACCAACGTCACTAATGAAACCCAACATCTTTCCATCACGTTCAACTGTAAACGTTTTTGGTTCCATTGTCTTTACCATTTTAATTTTACTAGCTTCTTTTAAAAATTCTCTAAATTTCATTTTATATTTCCTTTAAGTAATATTACTATTTATAACAAAAGGGCCGAAACCCTTCCATCATTAAATCTCTTCCCATTTGTCTATAACATTATCTCTTGAATAATCCGTTACTCGTGCTTCAAAGAAGTTTGCTTTAACTTCAGAATCTTCACCTGCTTGAGAGTTGAGATGTTTGTATGGATTAACTTTAAACTCAGGTTCTTCATATAAGTCTCTAAACCCTAAAGCATTCAATCTCATATTAGCTAAGTATTTTGTATATTGTTCAGATGATTTTAATGTTATGCCTAAGATCTTATCACCTAAGATATGATCACACCAGTCTATTTCCATATTAACCGCTTCATCAAACATCTCATATACCATAGAACTATTAACTAATCCTGGATTTTCATTTTGAAGAGTTTTGATAATATGTGTGAATAATGCAACGTGTGTTTGTTCATCTCGTTGAATGTATCTAATTTGATCCGCAGTATTGGACATTAGGTTTCTTGCAGATAGTGAATAGAAGAAGTTAAATCCATTATAGAAATATAAGCCTTCTAATATATAATTAGCTATAACAACTTTAACAAAAGTTTCTTCAGATGGGTTATCCGTAAAGCCTTGATAGATAGATGCTATAAACTTATTTCTTGTTAATAAAACCTTGTCAGACATATTATAACCATATATCTTATCCCTATGTGCTGGTGGAATAACAGATTCTACAATATGTGCATATGACTTACTATGAATAGCTTCTTGGAATGTTTGAATTGCTATTAACACACTAACTTCAGGTGCTGTTATATAATCACCAATGTTTGGTAAGTTTATTGTCTGTAACGAATCTAAGAAGATAAGAAATGCTAGTGTCTCATCATATGCTTGTTTTTCTTCTTTAGTTAAATTTTTATAATCTTTTTCGTCGTTAAGCATAGGAACCACTTCGGGAATCCAAAAGTTGCCTTGCATAACTTTGTATAAGCCATTAGCCCATTTATATTTCACATTATTAAGGTTAAGAAGATTGGTAGTGTCCCCACCAATCAACTTACGCTTAGAAATATCATCTGAGCCGTTTTCATTAAATAATAATTTTTTTTCCATATTTATCCTTTATGATGCACAGCTTTCACAAGCTTCATCACTACCTTCTTTTTTGGCTATTGATCTTACATAGTATACGGTTTTACATTTTTGTTCCCAAGAAGATTTATATAAATCTCTTAACTCCTTAGCAGTCCAAGCTTCTTCTCTATTTAAGTTAATTAATAACTCCATAGAAATGCCTTGATCTGTCCAGTTTTGGATTCCGGAAACCAATTTAATTGTGTCTTGTGGGTGAACATTCTTAGACTCTTTATATGACCATAATGTATTAGCACCAAAGTGTGGTGGAACAATTGGTACTGTACCAGAAGATGATTTATCCATAAAGAATTTTTTATAGATTGCTAATACAGATGCAGTCGCACCCATCATAAGAGCAGTAGATGTATTTGGAGCAATTGCAAGTAATCCACCGTTTCTAAATCCTTTAGGAATTACTTTTAATAACTCAACCCACATTTCATTTGTAACAAAGTTCTCAACTTTTCTGTTCTTAAAGAATTCTGTATCTTTACCAAACACAACACCTTTAGACCACTCGGAACCTTCAAACATTGGATATGATCCACGTTGTAATCCTAATTCATGTGATGCTTTAACTGCGTGATAGCCAATAAACTCAAAAAGTTTTTCAGCTTCTTCAGGACCTTTCTTGTCATATATAATATTATTCTTTGCAAAATAATCCGCCAGTCCCATAGCACCAACACCAATAATACGATAGATAGAGTTATGTCTAGCCGCTTCTGGAATAGGTGGTGAAGTTAGTTCAATAGTATTATCTAACATTCTAACAGACAGTTTAGTATTTTCTGCTAAGTCATCGTGTTCATCAATAATAGCAAGATTCTGTGATACTAAATTACAAACATGATATTCGCCAGCTTCAGCACTATGTGTTATCTTAGTTAAATCCTTACTAATTTTCTTCTCACCAACTTTAGATGGTTTAAAGTTTGAAAATGATTCAACACATAAGTTAGCATTTCCAATCATACCTGCGTGTTTATTGGGATTAACATTATTTGTATGATCCTTAAAGAACACATAAGGAAGACCAGTTTCTACAACAGTTTTAAGCATTGTTTTAAGTAATTCATTTGCTTTAACGTGTTGCTTTAGTTCTAATACTTCAGACTGTTCACACTCGGTATACGCTTCTCTAAATTCGTCTCCGTATAATACTGATAAGTCATGACCTAATTTTTCTTTTACTTCAAACGGATCAAACAGTGTCCAATTTTTGTTTTTCTTAACAGCACGTTCCATGAATACATCATTAACGACTAACTGAGGGAAAATATCAAAAGCCTTTTGTCTAGGATCACCAGCTTCAGTTTGTATTTCTAAGAAGTTAAGAATATCATAGTGCCATACATCAACAGCAACAGTAATAGCCCCTGCCCTTGAACCTAATTGGTTTACAGCAATTGCAATATCATTAATCTTTTTAATCCAAGGAATGACTCCACCCGACGCACCTTTATGACCTTTAATCCAAGAACCGTTAGCTCTCAACCTAGATAAATTAACACCTACACCACCACCATTTTTAGAAATTTGTGCAAGTGAATCTTCATTCCAATCAATATTAGTTAATGAGTCATCCATAGCACCAATGAAACATGATGATAAATTACCATTAGGTTTTCTTAGGTTTAAAAGAATAGGAGTTGCTAGACTTATTTTTCTACTGGCCAATCTATGATAAAATTGTTTGGCCACTTTTAATCTATCTTCTTTCTTTTCAGGAGTCGCAAGTAACAAAGATATTGTAGCATACATCTCTTGAGGTAGTTCAAAGATTTCACCGTTTAATTTAATCAGGTAACGTCGTGCCATTAGATTCATCGCAGCATAATCATAACCATAATCATAGTCTATATTAATTTCTTTTTCAAACTCATCAAATTCTACCTTTGAATATTCTTGTAATATAGTTTTGTCGTATAGACCATTTGATACAGCTTTTTTAACAAACTTATAATAGTTGTTATATCCAAACTCATCAAAAGCATGGTTTCTTGAAACAGATGCTTCTTTGAATACGTCTTGTAACAAAAGACGAGATGCTACAAATCTCCAATCTAATTTTTCAAAATTATATCCACCATCCTCAGTAATATTCGCCAATGATACGGCAGAGTTAATTAATGAGTTTTGTATCTCAGTAGTTGTTAGACCTTCACGTATTTGTAAATTTGCACAGGACTCCAACTCTAGTGGATTAACCTTTAACCCCTCAGTTGCTAGTTCTATTCTTTCTCTAATCTTTTCAGGATCATATGGTACTTTTGCACCACTTCTTTTTAATATTTTATATTTTTTCATCGATTCCTTTATTCTCCAAAATTTTCATGTTCGATACATCTCTATAACCCAATGAACTATTTCATTCCTAAGTTCTGGTCTGTTACTATCTTAAATTCCCAACCACGTTCAATACAATACTTTTTAGCAGCTTCCCACTTACAAACATTTTTAGTAGCTTCCAATAACCGTTTCTGATAATTGTTCCACGACTTAGCGGTTTTTCTTTTAGGCGGTTTTGGTAAAACAATATTACCAATACTATCCCAAACATTCTGACTCTGTGGTTTTATTTCAACTAACAAGTTTTTCAATTCACCATTACTACTTCGTAGTTCAACATATGCGTCCGGATAGTAGTTGTGCCATTTCTGGTCTACTGTAAAGAAGTATGGAACTTTCATAAGTTCGTAACCCCACCGCATCACATTCTGATTATGGTCAAAATAATAAAAAGCCCTTTTTTCAATAGAGGACTTGTATATGGGATTATCATTACCCATATACTTTGCCCTATTAACGACTTTGTATATACCTTGATGATATTTTGTCATCTATTCTTTTCCTTTGCCCACATTTTTAATTGTAGGTATAACATCTTGTAACTCTTCTAAAACTCTTAAAATTTTGTGTTTAACTAAGAATTGATACATTGCGGTTCCATTATAGTCTGTAATGTTTTGTTCATTAAATGAAGTTTTAATCATGGTTATAATGTCCTCTGGAATACAATCAAAGTCAATCAAATTCTTATTTCTTTCGTAATTACTCTTTACCTCTTCGTTGATTAAAAAATTCTCTAGACCGGCATTTAAAATCTTTTTAGCTGTTGCTTCACCTGTTCTTGGTGCAACGGCAGGTATATTATCACTCCTATCACCCGTTAAAATCTTCATTTGAAGATCGACTTTGGGATTAATACACTTAACAATTTTACGCTTGATTGGATCATATTGTTGATAATTTTTATTAGTCATCAACTGATACATATCATGGTCTGTAGAGATATTTATAATCTTACTTTTTGGACTAATCTCCCTTGTAAATACAGCAATAGTATCGTCAGCTTCTATAGTATCTATTTTCATAAAATGGAAGTTAGTTAGTACTTCTTGCAGCTCATCCCAAAACTGATCCGCTACTGGAAAGAACGCGTCAAAATCAACAGTTGATTTCTTACGATCAGTTTTACGATGTCCTTTATATTCAGCATATACTTTCTTACGCCAATAGTTTCTAGAGTCTAAAGCAAACATAACTTGATTTGGTTGAAACTGTTGTACAGCCCTAAAGATACTGTTTATCATTAGAAACTTCCAAGAGGTAAATGTTTTATCCAAAGGGTCCATTCTACTAGCAGTAAATACAGTTCTAAACATCAAATTGTGTGCATCAAACAACAACCACTTATCTTTTGAGTCTTCTATTCTTTCTTTCTTAAAAAACTTATCCAAAGCATTTTTCTTATTCTTAATCACCATACTATTCCTCATGGTTTAATGACTTACTAAATATAGTACAATAACTGATTATTGGCAATTTCTATTTTTGTATAAAATCAGTATCCAGTAGATTGACTGGACTGTTTTTAGTAACCCTATTAAAAATACGGATAATATCCTTATCGTAATCCCTAATGGTTGTAATACCTTCTCTAAGTGTTAGTTCTGTAGATAAAAGACCACATGCAAAGAATGCGTCAATCAAATCCGATGTTGGACTTATTCCGCTGGTCTTCTTTACTTCGGGTAGTTCCGAATAATCAAATCCAATAGTTTTCTTTTTTAAATACGCTTCAGCCATACTTATTTTATCACAGTTTCCACGAGTAGTAGCAAATATTTTAATTGAAGCTGGATCATAAAGTCTAATCTTTTTTCCTGCTTGGAATAAATGATACTTTATCAAACCTGTAAATTCAGCTATATGGAATACTCGTCCATTAGCGGCAAATGCATAGTCTTCTATTGATATATGTGATGCGTCTTCACAAAAGTCAAGTATCTTAGTCAACATCCACTCCTCACGTTCTAAGTAATGATTGAAGGTATCTTTTTTGTGATAGAAGTGTACTTTTTCTTTTTGGTTCTTTTTTACATCTGTAAAACCTAAATAGTCATATGCTATTGGTTTCATCTCTTCGTCTAATGTATATTTAAAACAACCTGGTGACTTAGGAGATAAGTCGAGCCCTACAATAATCATATTCAACCCCATTCAATGGTTTATTAACAAAATTATTTATACTTTAAAATATAGGCTGTCGTAATAACTATTAGTGAAAAATTCTGATAATTCTTCTGTACTAAAAGGTTCTGTTCTTTTTAATTGTAAGTATGCATCATTAATGTCTTTAATGTCTTTGAGTCTATATTTCTTTAAAAACTTATCCCAACGAAATACATAATCACCTTTTTTTAACATTTTTAAACTACTAGTTTTACCAGCAATGTCATTGTCAAGTAACCACCGTTTAGGCATTTTATCAAGTTCTTTTTGAACGGTATCGGGTACACCAAGACCTAACGTAGCGATTGAGTTTTCAACTAACATACTGTCAAAAGGTCCTTCAAGAATATGTACCGGTTTCTTTCTATCCACAACAAACCAATTAAATAATGCGTTCTCTTTACTTGACACTCTGTTTTTATACTTAGGTTCCTGACCAAGTAACGCACGAGCTTGAAAGTAGTAAATGTTATTTCTTTTATCGTAGAAAGGTATTATCAATCTGTTTTCGTAATTACCTAATGTACAGACAAAGAATTTTTTCCAATACTTATCAGGTATCTTTCTATCCTGACAAAACTTAATAGCTTTCTCAAATATCTCACCTTCACCTTTTAGTATAGGTTTGAAGTTCTCGACACTTTTCTTTTCCTGTGCTTTATTCTTTTCCGTTTTCCTTTTATCGTTCCATTCGTTAATAGCGTTCTGTTTTTTAGTCTCGTCTTTTAGTTTCTGTCTATTATTATTCTTCTTACTATTGTTCGACTTTAAAAGCTCTTTACGGAACAAACTATGTAAATTTGGAAACTTAACTTTTAACCATTTAGCAGCAGGCCAAGGTTTCTCAGTAGCACAAGCACACTCTCCTACATTATAACACTTGTATAACCAGAAAGGAGATTTACCTGGTGGACTTGTAAGAAGTACATGCCCACGTCTTTTGTTTTTACCACTTGTACCATCATTACAAACATTACAGTTGAAATTGAAATGACCGGGCTTAATAGTAGCACCCTCAATTTGTAGTGCAGCCATTCGTAAGTAGCGTTCGAGTATTATGTTTTCTTCAATTTGATTCATAGTTTAAATATAACAAAAAAGGATGAGTTATACAACCCATCCTTTCAACTTTTATAAATTTTTCAATTTATGATTCGTCTGCCAACTTTTTGAAAAAGTCGTCTTCATCGTCATCGTCATCGTCCACTGCTGACGCAGGTACCGGTTTAGGTTCTTGTCGTCTAGCCGCAGGAGGTTCGTTACTCTCTTCCACTTCTTTCTTGACAGGTACAGTTTTCTCAACTGTACCATCCGGATTTGAAGCAATACGAAGACCAGTTTTTTTGTTAAACAAATCAACAATCTCGTCATAACTCTTAAACTCTTTTGGATCAATGATTGAACTTAGTGAGAAAAGACCTTTTTCCATTTCTTCTACATCATCATCGTCCATCGGCTCACCGTCTGAATTGACAATATGTGTCTGTTCTGAAAATTGTGATGCATCATAATTAAGAAACTTAACATCACGTCCATTAATAATAGACTTGACAGTTTTAACTTTTAATTTAAAGTTAGCACCTTCCTCGTAATCAAAAACCATAATTGGTTCGTCAATTTCTGGATTTTCAGGTTGAAGTTTTTCCATTATCTTTTCATGTATTTTAACACCATATCGATACTTGAAAACTTTACCCTCATTTGATGGTGTTTGTGGATCTTTAATAACAAGAATGTTAGCGTAGAACGATTGTTTACGAGCTCGCATACGTGCTGTCTTTTGGTCATCATCCCAAATTTTACTATTCTCTTGACATATAGGACAAGGCTTTTTAAGAGTAGTTGGACAGTTAGTAATAACCCAACCATTTCTATCTTGCCATCCGTGATTGTAAAGTTTCACAAAAGGTAAATCTTCACCCTCTTTAGGTGGTAAAAATCTAATTATTGCCTGGGCTGAACCATCCTCTTTTACTTTAATTTTGTAAAGTGAATTATCATCATTCGAACTATAAGACTTTTTAGACTCTTGTTGTTTGATGTTATCGTTAATTTTGTCCCAATTGAATTTTCTTTTAATCGCCATTTTTTTTTATCTCTTTATTTTATTTGTTTTATTTGTTGTTTTACATTTCTAATTTTTTCAAAAAGTTCTCTAAATTGTTTATGTTCAGTCGACTCGTCAAAATTACAAGAAATATTTTCTACTGTACAATACTCCATCATTTTAAGATAGAATACTGGACTAATGTATTTATTAATAATAAAATCGTACATAAATGAATTGTTGTTTGAATTTATTACAAAGAAATCGTTTAGTGTTTTTACCTCAGTTGCGTCTATTACATTCTGTACAAACTCTCTATCTATATCCTCCCCACGATTTAAAAAACTTGTATACTCTATAACATTAACGTGTTTAATATCATTCCACTTCAACTTGTCATTTGTTATGTAACTAAATATAACATAATTTTCAAAATCTTCAATAGTAAAATAACCATTGTTAATATAATCTTTAATATTATCACAAACTATCTTAATATATCTAGGTTGTTTATCATACCAACCACCAAATACTGTTTTAGTGAAATCAACTTTCTTGTTTAACTCAAAATATGTCTTACAGTTTTGTATAACCGAAAATACGCCAAGTGGATTCATTTTTATCTTCCATTTCCTTTAATTAGAAAGTGATGTAGTATACTCTTATTCATTTTAATATTATGTTTCTGTCCTAGTTCGTTTCTTAAACTCCACATATTCTCTTCATTAAAACATGAAAGAACTTCTTTAACTGGAAATAAGTCAGTGTACATATAGATAGCTATGTCTACTAAACTAATCTTCTTAGCTTGATACAACTTCTTCACCACATAGTTAAATTTGTGAAAATCCTCATTACACGATTTCTTTTTCAACACAACCTTATCAAAATCAATTTCACAATCTTCAACTAATGTAAAGAACTTCCTCTTTCCAAGTTGTTTGAATATTTCACTTTCAGTAGTTCTATCAATTATCGATTCTGACTTGTTTAAATAATCTTCCATATATTTCCTTACTTAAAATTCAAGCCCATTAATTTTTTACGCTTGACATCTTTATTATCTTTCATTCCATTCTTTACCATATTTACAGCTGCATCATCCACAATATCCTTTTGTACACCTGGTGGTGGTTTAGGTGTTGTTGATAATTCAACACTATCGTCATCCCAATCAAAGAGTCTCATCTTAGGCACATCAACTCCCATACTGAACTTATAACTATTCAAACCAAATCTACTTTTAATTAATTTACAATTATATAGACCAGCCTCTTTTAACTCGTCTGTTTGTGTAATAGAGAAAATAGCATCAGCTTTAAAAGCTTGTCCAATAGAGTCTGCTGCATCTGTTAAGTCCAACTCTGAACTATTGATACCACCTCGATTAGCTTGCATTGCTGAAATTACTGGAAAACCAAATTCCATTCCCAAAGCTCTTACTTGACCTGTAACAAGTCTTAAAGTATCATTAGAATTGATATTGGTGTTTACTTTACCATTCGGATTCATACAACCAATATAATCAACAAATACAATATCAGGTGTGAATTTCTTTTTCATTTGTAATTCTTTTAACAAGTTACGAATATGATTAGCACTAATGGTACCCTCTGGATATTCTTTAATAATTAATTTTTCTGAAACTTGTTTTTTAATTTTGTCATGTTTAGCTTTAAGTTTTTCTCTTGACACTAACTTCAAGTCATTAATTTCAATGTCCAGTAGGTTAGATACAAATCTCTTTGATATTTTCTTTTCATCTTCTTCAAATGTGATATACAATACATTCTTATTAGCAAGTAGTGCATTACAACCGAATGCACATTGTACTAATGTCTTACCAACATTTGTACCTGCTAAAAATAATGTAATCGACTTCTCATGAAATCCACCATCAATTATCTGGTCAATTATTTTAATTCCAGAACTAACAGTCTTATCATGATTGTGTATAGCCTCGTACAAAGTATCGAAGTCATCAATGAAGTCAAGTCCCACTGAATTATCAAAACTAAAAGAAAAAGAATCTCTCATCTTATCAGGTAAGTCAGCAGCCTTATCAACATCTTCTTTAAGTGCATCAACCATACTATTGATGTCATTCCAAATTAATTTCTCTTTAAAGAAACTTTCAACTTCATCAAGAAGTTGTGTAGAGTTAAACTCAGTCTCGTCAATCTTCATTACATCAAGTAATGTATCAAAAACCTCTTTATCTTTTGAATAAAGTTTCAACTCACTTACTTTTGCAAACTTCTCATATTTTTCTTTATATGTTAAATAATCTTGAACAATATTTTGATGTTCAAAAACATCAAACAACTCAGGTTTTAAATGAGGATATACTTTATCTCGTACATCCTCATTTACAAATAGTAGTTTTAGTAACATCTTCTCAAAGAAAATCGGATCAATTACTTGTTCTTCTGTCGTTACTGTTTCTGTCATTCACTCGCCTTCATTTGTTTTACAAATATAACTTAATATCAATTAATAGCAACAAATTTTATTCATCCTCTTCATGATAGTCCTCTTCATGATAGTCCTCTTCAATAGTTACATCATCAACGGTTTCAGTTTTATTATAAATCATTTCCAAAACATCATCATCACTAATATCTATCTTACGATCCTTAAATGTATATTTCATTTCAAGATATTCATCAAAGTCAGTATTTTGTAAAACTGGAACCCAAAACTCAGGAGTATATATAGCATCTTCTTTTAACGGTTTAACTTTGGTTTCGTCATCTAAAGATCTTAGATAGTATCCTAACTTAGGTTTATACACACAACCATGATCAAGAGCGTCAGCAAGTAAACCATACCAAGGATCTAATCCACCATCATGCTTAATACGATATGTAAGTTTAGTCGATTTTTCAACAGCACCACGTCCTTTATGATTAAACGCCTTAATGATATGACCTTTAATGAAACCATCAGATTTTTTATCTTTTGACTTACCACTACACATAACAACTGAGTTAGAGTTAAAATACAATCTCTTACCACCAGGTACTTTAAGTGGGTCACCAATACCACCTGTATTGTCATAGATGTGGTTTACAACATAAAAAGTCATATCAGTTTCTTTTAAGTGATTTGCTAATTCGTTCTTCCAAACCGGTAATGACATATCTTTTGTTTCACTACCTTCAGTTGCTTTCTTAACAAGAACGTCAGTAATAAGAGTACCCCAACTATCAAATAGAATGAAAGTGTTTTCACGTTGACTACGATCCTTACCAGCTTTTGCAATCTGTAATGCTTTTTTAAGTGATGTAATATTACTAGTTTGTAGAATTGCCAAATTCTTTTTATCTGTTTTAATACCAATAGACTCAGCCCAACCATAATCAAATGATTTTTCTGTATCAAAAACAATACAGTCCATTCCAGCCTTTTGTGCGTTCTTTAAAATAGACAGACCAATAAATGATTTACCCAATGAACTATCTGCAGATATCTGGTCAATAGTACCTTTACGAATACCCCCTTTAATTTTACCACTATGTAGAATATTTAAAGCTAAACAACCTGTCGAGATATATTCAAACTTACGGTTCTTATCTCCAACCTTTTCTAATAGTGATTTATCTTTTAAAAATTTATCATGAATCGATGCCATATTATTTTTTCCTTTTCTTTATAAAGCCTTTCATCTTTGATTGTTTTAACAAAACAGGTCCCCACTCTAAAGCGGTAAACATTCTGTTAATAACTCCTAAAAATGTTTTTTCGAATTGTAGGTTGTAGTCAATGTTGAAATGTTCTTTAAAGTTTTCTGGATACTTACCAACATAACCAATAACATTCGTGTTGAACACATTCTTGTCCTCTAAGTAAATATACTTAATCTTTGTTCCATTTTCAACCGGCATTAAGTCTAAATTTTGTCTTTTTATCATTGCGTTGTAACATATTGATGCTCTAACGTGTATTGGTGTAGAAGGTTTATATCTCAATGTGCCCTTGTCTAGTGGTACTCTGTATTTCTCATATTCCTTAACACCACTTACTGAACTAATCAATTCAACATCTTGTTTAACAAAGTCTTTTTTAATACCTCGTAAAATAGTAAGTGTCTTTTCTTTATCAAGTGTAGCAAAGATATTGTTTACAACAACTTTAATATTATCCTGACAAAATATTGGTGTGTCACTTCTTACTACTTCAACACCAGTATATTTAATCAAAGGTGGATCATATATTTTATCTTCGTTTGCAAGTAACTCAGTAATATATTTCTTCTTTGCTAGAACAAACTGTTTAGTAATAATACCTTCACGTTTAAAGTTAATAATATCTTCAATACCTCTATTCTTAGCATATACTGTTAAAACCTTTTTAAAGAATGGTGTAAGAACTTTATCATCCATAATTGTAGCAAATTCAAGCATTTCCATTTCAGGTGCATACTTAGCCTTCACTTCCTCAAGATTAATATAGTTCGAGTCAGTATCAATAACACATACTACATCCTTTAAGATTGGTTCTTTACAATCCGTGTCTAAATACTTATGTGCCACCTTATGCCAATAATTTTTAAAGTAATCGTTTACCGTATCTGACAAATGTCGAATAAGAACACGAGCGCCCCTAGTAATGGCTCTGGCATTATCGACATCGTAGTAATGAAATCCTTCATTTGCTAACACTCCATACATTGAGTTAATTAAAATTTTACGAATGTGTTGTTGTGAGTCATAAAACTTTTCTTTTACTTTATCACCTTCCTTATTCGCTTGAAACATTTTTTGTTTAAATTCTTTACGTTCACTGAAAATCTTTTTAGTAATTACTGGTAATATACCCTTTTTATCTTTACGATAAAATACTCCGTTAATAGATGATTCTATTAAGTCAGTACGGTCTTCAGGAAGTATTACCTTTGTATCAGGTGATATATTGTTTTTCATTATTTCGTGAGGATAAAATGACTCAACGTCATAAGATAAATTACACTCGTAGAATCCTGGTTCAGCTTCAACGTGTCCACCTTTTACAAAACCTTTTTTAAAACTCTTTTCATTATCTTCCCATCGAGTATTTTGTAAGTATCCCTTTACATTATAATATTCACCATCTTTCCACCAATCAATATGATCCTTTTTTCTATCAGACATCACCATTTTGTTTTGGTGTAGGTAGTTCATAATATAGCCTTCATGTACAGCAATTGAACTAAATACTTTTTCCAATGGTATTAATGCTTGATAACATAAACTAATTGTAAGTTCAAGAAACTTCTTCTCCTGTTCCAGCTGTTCAACAAGTAATACGTCTTGTACATTGTATTCAGCAAACTTATTCCAATTAGTTTCATAGATAGTATTAATCTGTCCATCTAAGTCAATCTTCTGATCACCCAACTCATGTTTAGCAACAGCGTTTAACGAGTAACTTGGTAAGTTGACAAACGTAAAGTTTTTATAAAGTTCCATATAGTCAATAATAGCAATTCCTGGTATGTTATATTCATCCCAACGCTTATTATATGTAACCTTATTAATTGGTGAAAGTTTATTTTCAAGTCCTTCACCTTCAATAATTTTAATACGATTGATAATGTAATAAATATCAAACTTTTTAACATTCCATCCAGTAACAATATCAAACTTCTGCTTTCTAAACCATTTTACAAAAGATTTCAACATATTCAATTCATCAGGTATATAAGCATAGTTCTCAACATACTTACTACCTGTCTTGGTAAATTCTGTTGTACCAAATGTAAATGTCTTACCTAATGTACTAGACTTGACAGTAATTAAATTAATAGGCGCCTCAGCAAACTCTGGTTGCCATCTTCCTTCTTTAGAAGCTAGTTCAATATCAATATAACAAATATTAAAGTTATCAATATCACTATCCATCTTTACACCAGCATAACGCTCTTGTAAAAACTTAATATCAGGTGCAATGTCTGATTCACATAAATAAAACCCAGACTTTTTAAGACTTTGCATGTCTTCGCGTGTTTCACTTACTTGTGGTTTAACACTTTTACCATACACATCATGTATGTCTGATTGACCTGTATTATCTTCGACATAGTAAGAGAATTTAAAATCCTCAACCAATCTTACACTTTTACCGTTCCACACTTCTGTAAGGTGTATTTTGTTTGTTTTATAGTCATAGAAAATGTTTTTAAAACCACCACTACTCATTATCGTTTCCTTGCGTTTTCATGTTTCTGATAAATTGTTTTCTCTATTAAATTTAGATTATTTTGAAAAATTTTCAAGTCGGGTGCGTGCATTCCACCAGCATACGGATGTCCACCACCAATACCCAACTCTTTAAGTAATTCACCAATGTTACATCCTTCAACCGAACTTCGTACTGATACATTCTTACTGTTTGGATTTCTCGCAAAGATTATTTCGTAACCTTCTTCTTTTAGTTTTTCACAAACATCATTCACAAATTCGTCACAAGAAATTAAACAACCTTTAATACTGTCAAGGTCAAACACTTCTAAGTTATTATATAATTCATCGAATGCGTGTTTTCGTTTCTTAAAGAACTTTACTTCATCTTCGTTAAACTCTAACTGTCCATCAAAGAACCTTTGTTTGAACTTTAAATCCCAGTAGAAATAGTATAACATATTCAGTTCTTTACTTCTTGGATCATTGTGTTCCCACATATCATAATCATTAATTAGATATACAAGTTCGGTAAGATAACCTAAGTCGTAACCAAAAACAAGCTCACTAAAGTCTTTAACTAAATGTGTAGCTGATTTTCCTTCGTATACAAATTTATTATTAATAGGATCATGATGACGCAACGCAGTTGGATGATGATCCAATAAAATAATCTTTTTAGATTGTTCTTCAGTTAGTTCGTCAAAATTAAGCTTCTCAGGTGCAATGTCTGAGATTATGATACAGTCGTAGTTATCGAAGTTGATACTCCGAACCATATTATCTATTGTGGGATAACTAGCTTTCATATGTTCAACATTATTAATACAGTTGGATAGGATAATGGTACATCCTATCCCATCCATATCATTATGTGTAATATTTAACACTTTACTATTTTTTGTTAATATCCTCTTAATCCCACCAATACTTATTTCATTTTCAATCATTTAATACCTTTCAAATATTAAGTATGGCTAAAATATAGTAATGAGTAAGACTAGTGTCAACATTTTACAGTGGCAACATCAAAATAAAATTTTACTCTATTCGCATCAGCTTCCGATTCATCTATTAACCTACACTTAACAAGCATTTCACGAACATCTATATTAAATCTTTTTCTACTCATCCGTTCAGGTATATGTTTTAGATGGACACCAATAAACCATTTCTTAGAGTCTTTATGTTTATCAAAATCTGCAGCGTCTAGTAAGAATAACTCTCCAAATAGGGAAACAAATTCAGACATTTCTAAATAAGCTTCGAACATCTTAAAAGTATCATACTCACACTCGGCACACACTGCTTGACCCAATTTCATAAATAGCAAGTCCTGTACATCGTTTTTGTCGAACAGCGCTCCGGAGAACGCTATACACACTTTTTCACTTTTTCCAAACATATCAAATAATTGATGTTAATTTCTTAACATATTCGGGGTGTTCAATAAAACGAGCATCTTTGTTTAGTATATTATACTGTTCGTTCTTGACTTTATTAAAGTTTTCAGCTTTACATAAATGTTCGAACATCGTATCAATATCTTCTACTGTACAATTATCAGGCATTGTTACTGGATTATTATCATAAGGACTTGGTTTACCATTTGTAAATGTAGACCCTATACAAACTACACCATCAGCATAATGTTCAATAGCTTTAATGTCTGACTTACTATGATTAAAGTTATTTGGAACAAGTGGCATAATCCCGAAATGTGCCCTTTGCTCTTTAACAGCTATATGATATCTATATGAATCAACCCATGGTACTATTGTTATTTTTTCTTTGATTCCTTCAAGAAACCAAGGCAGGCCGCCCATAACAACAAATTCAATCGTATCTTCCTCCACACTTTTAATAACCCAATCTTTCCAAGCATTATCCCAATCTCCTAATTTTTTATCTTTATTATTGTAATGTGTCGGTGAACCTGTGTATAGTACACGAGGTTTCTCAATGTCTTTTACAATATCATTTTTAATTGTGTTACCCCAAAAATACATTGGAATTGCGTTTGGCATTACTATACATTCAGTAGTTACACCAAGTTCATTTTTAGCATAGTCTGCTAAGTATTGTGTACTAAAAACACAAGTGTCCATTAAATTCATAATCTTAACTGAATACTCTTTTACTTCATCTGTAATATTTACCCAACCAAAATTATATGTTGGAACACCATCTTCTTTAGTTCCACCTTGTTCCTCGTTGTGTCCCCAAATAAAATCATCAATATCCCAAACCATTTTAAACTTATACTGTTTTTGAAGTTCCTTATATTTTGAAAGTATTTCAAAATGTTGCTTGGTCATCTGACGTTGAAAGTATACTGTACGTGCTCTCATTAATAAGTCTTGTTGCCATAACCATACAGGTGTCACAATATTAATTAGTTGATTGTTTTTCCCAAACACAGCATTAAGAAATTGCATTGGAAATACATTACGAATATGCCCACAACCAGAATAATCTGAAACAAAACTTAATACTAAGTTCTTTTGAATCTTTACCTGTTGTGGTGTCTGTACTTGTGGCTGTGGTACTTTCTGTCCAACATTTTTAAGTTGTTGTTCAAAAGCTGCCAACTCATTCGATACTAAAGGAGTGGACTCGTCTTTCATCTGTGCCTTTATCTGTTCCTCATCAATCATCTAATCTTCCTTTTTGGGTTCAATTTCATCAATGTACTGATACCAATCCATTTTTACATTACTTCCAGCGAAGTCACATCTACTACATTTGAATTTGTTTGTTTTAATATCAATACTACCTTCAAAACCTCTACACTTAGGACATCGTGTTACTTCTTGCATTACACTTCACTCCTACACTCATCATAGAGGTTTTCTATTTTATCAAATATAACTTCTTTATTATCAATTTGCAAGGACTCAATGTATTCTTTTATTATTTCTTGTACAGTTTGTACTCTATAATCATCCTTGTCCGAGTTTTGAAAGTTCTTATCAATCTTTAGGAATGGTGGAACAGCGGGTTCGTATTTTTCAACTTTGCGTAAATATTTCTGTACTTCCTCTTCATCGTAATCTTCGTTATATTCTATCTCAACGTCAACGTAGTTATTTTTAATTTCTTTCTTGGTAAATTTTTCAGGAAACTTTATTTTAACAAATCTTTGTGATACAGTATTTGCAATAAACTCATATTCTTTTGTATCAGTGTTTAATATTGTAAAACCACGCTCATCACCAATGTCGTGTCTAGTTAAGTGTTGTACATTACCTATGTACTGTATTACACAACCATCTTGTTCATTTCTACTTCTAGTATGAAAGTGTCCTGAAAACAAAAGTTTAAAGTTTCTGAAAAAGACATCACTCTTAATACCACTGTTACTTACAGTCTTATTATTGAGTTTAAAGCCCATAGTTTCAAAGTGTCCACAACAGACCTCACAATCCGTATTTTTGTTTTCAACACGTTGTACGAAGTCCTCCTGGTCCACAATCCAAGGTACCATTAGTATGTCTAGTCCGTATATATTAATCTTTTCAATATCGTCAATAACGTGTACATTAGGTAGTTTCTTAAACATTTTCAAAGAGTTTACTTCAATAGTTGAACGGTAATGTGAGTCATGGTTACCACATAAAATCCACCACTCAAATTCTCCACCTTCTCCTTGTAGGAGTTCCATTGCTTCGTGTAGTATTCGAACATTAATATGTTGTCGGTTATCAAAGAAGTCACCAAGGTGTAATATTTTAGTAATACCACGTTCTCTTAGTGTTGGGAAGAGTTGTTTCTTATGGAAGTCAATTAGTCCTTGTAAGAACATATCATTCCCCTTGGCTCTTCCCCAGTGCGTATCCGTGATCATAGCTACTTCATTCATAATATTGTCTTTCCTTCTCACCACTGATGTATTACGCCCATCATAATTACAGTGTTAGTTATAAAACCATATAAGACAGCAATTAAAAACATTACAGTTCTAATCATAGCAATCTTATCTGCTTCTTTATTGGTTTGACCAGACTTCTCTCCTAGTGCTTTAGCCCATAATCTCCAAATCTTCCTCATGACTAATCCCAATCACCAACTTCTGTATTGTCCATATTTTCAATATATGTTATGTTTGTGAAGGTGTCACTTATCTTATTACATTTGTTAATGTGTTGTAAAAAAGCATTGAATGCAATTTGTGTAAAGTATGCGAAAGGATTTGTTCTTTCTGTATCATATCTATCAACATAGTTTACCATAAAGTAAGTTGCGTCAGAAACCATTTCCTCTTTTCTGAAATAATCATAGTTTATAAATTTAGGATTCTTAATTAGACCTTGTGCGATAAGCATGAAATGATTACCAAGTTTGTTTTTAACGACATTAAGCCTTTGTACACGAACACGTCTTTGTTCTTCAGTTTCAGCCTTCAACATCTTAATACGCTCGTTACGTTTTTTCTTTTTTAATTTTTTAAAATCAGCACGATCATTACGAAGTCTTTTGTACCACTCAGTAGTATCGTCATTTATTTCCTGAAATTCAATAAGCAACTCTAAGAAGTATTCGTTGTCTATATATCCTTTCTTTTTCGATTTTGTTGCCATTTACATCCCCTTAATTATTATCTACAAATATCTTTGAAAAACCACTTACTTTCTTACACTCAATTTTACTTATGAATATTCCATCGTCCATTGGTCTATGTGATATAATATAGATACTTTTACCTTTTTTGTCAAATGTCATTGAACGAATGGTGTTAATTATTTTGTCAAGACCTTCAGTGTCAGTAGCCGAGTCAAACAATTCGTCAAAAATAATAATGTTACTATCCCAATTTGAAATTGCTTTTGTTGTTTCAATAAACGAAAGTAGTATAGACACATCAATACGTTTCTTTTCACCTTCCGAAAAACCCATATATGGAAGTTCAGTGATACCAGACAAGTTTGTTATTTTTTCATCCATTAGTTCGTTAAACTCTATTCTAATTGGTAAATCAAATTTACCTAAGTATTCGTTTATCTTGTCATTAAGTATTGGTAATAACTTTCTAAAAAAATGTGCTTTAATACCATTCTCAGAAAGTACATTGTGAACAACATCGTTTACTAGAATGTCATCACTAACAATTTTATTTTTTTTAAATAAACTAGTATACTCTTCTTTTTTAATATTAAACTCACTCTCAAAACCTTTAATGTTAATAGTCTGTTTTCTTTCAGTTGCCTCTTCAAGTTGTTCTTTTTTATGAGTCAGTGTTAGTTTACTGTCACCTATTTTGGAATTGTTTTTATTAATTTTATTCTGTATTAATTCTATCTTAGATCTCTTTACCTCTTCAACATCTATTAATGATTGCAATTGTATTTTATCTTTATTAAAATCAATTAGTTCTTTTTCGACTAACAGCATTCTTTTATTAATATCTTTAGTATGTCTTAAACGATGTTGTTCATCAATAACAGCACCACATAAAGGACAATCATCAACATCTTTTAGAGCGTTCAAATCCTTAGTGTTAGATTTCTTTTTGTAATCACATATTCCAATTTTAGTATCAATGTCATTAACTTGTTCAATAAGAGCGTCTAAGTCTTGTAAGTTTACTTTTTCAATAGCTTTCAAACCAATTGCTACTTTTTCTCTACTTGATTTAAGTAAACCCTCTAGTTCGGTTATTACTTTAGTTAAAGCATCAATGTCATCTGTTTTGTTTTTCTGAAAGTCACGAATACCTATTTTAAGACCTTTAATATTTCTTTTCAAGTCACGGATAGAACCTTCCATAATAGTCAAAGACTTTTTATTAATATTAGATATAGCCTTTAACCCACGTTGTTCCTCTTGTAAGTTTTTTGACATTTGTCCAAATATTTTAATATTAAATATCGATTCGATAATATCCCTTTTATCATTAGACTTGAGTGAAAGGAACGGCTTATTGTAATTAACCGCTAAACAAATAATCTGTCTAAATAATGAATGGTCTATTCCAAGTATTTTATTAATTTCGTCTTGATTAAGTTTCTTAGTTGATAATAACTCTAAATCTTCTCCATTCTTTTTAATGGATAGATTATCAGGCTTTAAAGTTCTAGTAACAGTATAAGAGTCATTTGCTATCTCAAACTCACACTCAGTCCATAAATTCTTTTTGTTTACTCTATTTACCAATTGTGCAATTTTAATTCTTCTATAAGGTGTACCATACAAACAAAAGTCGAGAGCATCTAAAAATGTTGACTTTCCATTACCGTTACTACCAAATATAGAGTGTAATCCATCTTCAAAATGAAAAACAGTTTCTTTTGAACCGTAAGATAAAATATTTTTAAACTTTAGTGTTTTAAATTTAACAAACATAATTTATTAATTCGTCCTTTTTATAATTAAACATTATAATAGCTGATAAATTAAATATAAACAAAAAGACTACCCGGGTCAAGGGTAAAAGGACATTATAATAATTAATTGTATATTATCCAGCTACGCTGGTCAGGCTATGCCTGATCTTTTAATTACTTTTATTTTTTTAATTAATTATAAATTAATAATTTTAAAGAGATCTATAGCCGTCGGTCTTTACACGATAACTAACTAGGACGGTAGTGTGTTTATCCTAGACTACTGATTATCGAAACGACCACTACGGCAAGTGTAAGAGTTGTTAAGTCCTACTCATAGTATTCAGTCTTCACTGTTGTAAACTATATAAAATAATTGTACGGCCACCTATAAAACACCATATCCAATCTCTGTTATGATTTTATAGACTAATAAGTGCATTTTTCTTCACCTATACTTGTATATTAATTTATATTTATAATAAGCAAACGTCAAGTAAAAATAAGGAAAAATTTAAAATGACTTACGAAGATTTTAAAAAACTAAAAAGACGAGCTCTGGAAGACCTTGAATTTAATGAAGATAACGCAATTGAACTGTCAGCCAAAGTACCAAACCTTTACCAGAAATATCTTTCACTTTATATTGGGGAACTTGAAAAATATAAGAAAATGACTCTAAAAAGGGATAGAATGTATGGTGAATTGTTAAGAAATGAAAAAGTAAACGGTGATATTGAGTGGAAAAGTAAAGATGAATACAATTCTGTTATTATGACTAATGACAATTATTACGACTTAAAGTTGAAAACTCAAGAGCAGGAACACATAGTTAAGTTCCTTGAAGAGACATTGGATAATATTAAACGTATGTCCTTTAATATTAAAAACTTTATTGATCTTAAGAAGTTTCTTGCTGGTATGTCTTAATATTATAAATAATATAAAATAATGACATTACTGTGTGGAGAATGTAAATGAATTTCGAACAATATTTAATAAAAGAAGGTGTACTAAAACTTGAACGTGATACACTAATAGAATTTTTAGTCAATGAGGGTGTTGACATTGAAAGCCTAGACGAAGGTTTTATGGACAAGCTTAGGAGTATTAAAAAGGGTGCTATGGGTGCATTACTAGCTTTAATGATAGCAAAAGGAGCTGTTGCTGGACAGTTAGACCAAAAAGGTATTAACGATTATAGCAATATAATTATTAAGCTGGCGATGGAATCTGAAAGGACAGCAGACAGCGACTTCCCAGTCGAGTTATCAGTCAAATCGACTATGTCAGGAATTGATGATGGATTAAATAAATATATAAAACAAGGTAGAATCGATGCGGAGGATAAAAGTGATATCATTGATAATGTACTTAAAAAAAATCAATCCGTTGGTAAAATAATGCAAAGTTTTAATAAGATCGATCCAGGTGATGATGAACCAAATAGGATTGATTCAAATCCATTTAATTACCTTAGTAAACTTACCCCTGAAGAGTGGGCTGAAAATACAATCGAAGTTATGAAAAAAGGTGGTGGAAAAGAGGCTGCGTTTAAAAACTTGGATTCAATGCAAGACTTTAAATCAAATATGGTAAAGGCTGATAGTCCTGAAGCATCAGAATTTTATAATTCAGCAATTAAAATACTTAAAAAGGCTGGAATTAAGTTTAACTGATAAGAGTTTTATAAATACAATAAACTTATATTATAATAGAATGTAAAGGAGAATATTATGAAAATAGCGGATTATGTGAGTAAATATTTAAAAGAATCATATGATGAACCAAAAGGAATTGAAAACGAGGATGAAGCTAAAAAAGCTATTGAAGACCTTAAAGACTTTTTTGAAATGGGTGAAGATGAAGACAACGAGTTCGGTGACGACCTTAATAAAATGTTAATGTCTATGGAGGATGGTGAAGAAGTTGATGACGACTTGGATTTTGACGCTGATGATTTTTACGAAGGTAAAGACTCAAAAAAGGATTGTCCAGAATGTGAAGCTACTGAAGATGGAAAGTATTGTGCTGACTGTGGCGATAAAAAAGAAGGTGTTAAAGAAGAAGGTAAAGACTGGGAAGATATGACCCCCCAAGAGCAGAGACGCCAAGAAAGACATAGTGTTAAAGAAGAAGGTTATGGTAGAGAGGGCTATAAAGTTGGAGGGGATGACCGTGATAATGAGGAGAGAAGCAGAGGCCATTCAGATGGTTATGATGACGATGATGATGACAAATACGATGAGGATGGTATACCTAAATATCCAGACCCAATGCGAGGCCGTACAAGACCTGGTCAAAGACGCCTATATAGTTCTAAAAACTATAATATGTCTGTAATGGAAAAGAAATTGGAAGAGTATCGTAAAGGAAAGAAAAATAAAAAAGGTGGTTATACCGGTGACCCATCTGATAGCTCATCTGACGGTGAATAATCTAGTAACTAAAAACAGTTAAATTTGGGAGTTGGGTAATACTAACTCCCCTTTTTTGTCTAAGGACCACTTTCTAAAAAGTATAAATACTATAATAACTTGAAGGTGGTTTGATGAACGACAAAATTATAGTGGAGAAAGTTAGTGAGGTCTTTATAAAGTTAAAGTGTGATATGTCTCAAACATTAGAGATAAGACAATATTTTACTTGTTACGCACCAAATTTTCAGTTTCACCCAAAGTTTAGAGCAAAGATATGGGATGGTAAATTATGTTTCTATGATTATAGAACTAATACCTTACCTATCGGACTTCTACCAAAACTAGCCAAGTTTGCCAAACAATTTGATTATGAATTGGATTTTCAATTTGATCTTAGTAAAATGTCAAACAGTATTGAGAAAGATGATTTAAGTAGTTACTTGGATAAGGTGTTTGAAGAAACTGATATTACTCCTCGTGACTACCAATTAGACGCTATACATAAATCACTAACTAACAAACGTGGTATTGTACTGAGTCCAACTGGATCTGGAAAAAGTTTAATTATTTACTCAATGATAAGATTTCTTTTAGGTATGAATAAGAAAACGATGTTGGTTGTACCAAATATTTCTTTAGTTGAACAAATGTACTCAGATTTTAAAAGTTATGGTTGGGGTAACATTGACAATCATGTAACAAAACTATATAATGGTGTTAAACCGGATTTTGATAAAGAAATACTCATAACTACTTGGCAAAGTATCTATAAGAAACAGGAATCGTTCTTTCATGACTATGAAGCATTATTAATTGATGAAACACATCAAGCAAAGTCTTTAAGTATACAAACTATCGCAAAGAAAAGTATAAATGCTGAGTATCGTATTGGATTAACTGGTACATTACCAACTGAAGACTCGGATATATTTAATATCTATGGTTACTTAGGTCCAGTTATATTTAAACAGAAAACAAAAGAGTTACAAAAACTTGGTGTACTTTCAGACATAAGTATTGTTAATTTACTCCTTCAATACCCAGAAGAAATGGTAAAGTTAAACAAACAACGACCTTATGTTGAAGAAGTTGAGACTATAACAACATATGCTAAAAGAAATAAAGTTTTTAAATATATTTTTGATAAAGTTGAGGAAAAACAAAACAGTGTTGTGTTGTGTCATAAGATAGAACACTTAAAAGCTATTGAAGAGTACCTACTTGAAAATTTAGATGATAAGTATTCAGTTTATGTAATATATGGTGCTGTTAAACCAGCGGAACGTGAAAGGATAAGACACTTAATGGATCAAGAAGAAAATTTGATTTTGTTAGGTACTTATGCGACACTAAGTACAGGTATTAACATTAAAAGACTACATCATGTTATATTTGCATCAAGTTATAAATCAAAAATTAAAATATTACAATCCATTGGTCGTGGTTTAAGAACACATGAAACAAAAGAGAAGATGGTACTGTGGGATGTTGTAGATGATTTAAGATATACTACTCGTAACGGAACCAAAGGAAAGAACCATGTGTATAAACACTTTGAGGAACGATTGAAGTTTTACAATGAACAAGAATTTAAATTTTTCAACAAAGATTTGAAGTTATAAATAATTACAAATAAATGTGAGGAGATTATAATGGCTACACAGGTCTTTAACAGTTTTAAAAGTGCGGTAATGGGTGGTAATATTAGTTTATCGGCAGATACTATTAAAGTTGTATTAACAAGCGCATACACACCGGATATTAGTGCTCACAACACATACTCGGACATTACAAATGAAGTTAATGGTTCAATTGGATATACATTAGGTGGAGAAACGCTTACTAGTGTTACTCTAATACAAGATAACGGTGATAGTGAAGGTGTTATGGATGCAGCCGATGTTACTTGGGAAAATTCAACAATAACAGCAAACGGCGCAGTACTTTATGATGCAACATATAACAATCAGTTAATTGGATATGTTGATTTTTTAAGTGATAAGTCGAGTAGTGGAAGTACTTTTACTATCGTTTGGAATAGTGAAGGTGTTTTAAATTTTAATTAAGATTATTAGATGAGTAATACAAATGTAGGGTTAAACGGGTTTAGTTCAGGGTTCTCAAGTGGATTTGAAGTATCGGCGTTAGGTGTATTAACAATTACAACTACACTTCCTCCGGTGAGTGCTACAATAAAAACCAATCTAGTTTATCCACCAACACTTTCCGCAACATTTACAATACAGCCAATCACAGTAGACGCACGATTCGCAGAAATAGTTGACTTCTTTGGTTGTGTTCCATATAATACAAATAACTTCTTCCAAAAAGACACTGAATGTTCTGACGGTGAACGTGAGTTGTATGACGTACTACAAATGGAAGCTTGGAACTCATTTGGTGTTAATATGGTTTATTATGTAACTGATTACACTAAATCTAATGAGCCAATTTTTGGTGAAGACAACGATAGAACTGTTTTGCGTACTTTTGACTCAACTGGATTTATGGATCAATTACCTCGTGAAGATAGAAATGTACCACAATTTGGCATTGAAGGTTTGGACTTATTTAAACTTTATTTAAATAAACTTCACTTTGAAGCGGCCTCCACATACTCAGGTTCACAAAGTGCTATATATGACTCTTACAGACCACAAACAGGTGACATTATACACTTAGACTATAACGATATTTTCTACGAAGTAACACACGTTAAAGATAAAGTGGAACAGTTCCTACAAAGATCACATGCTTGGGATTTATCACTTAGAGAATATAAAGACGCACATTTAACATTGAGTTCTGAAGTATCATCAAGTGACTTGTCAGCCTACGTTGATCAAAACGATTATCTCGAACAAAATCAAGATATAGACAATGAAAAAGATGTTATACTATATACATCAGGTGTAGCCGAAGAACCACCCCAGGACCCATTCGCGTCTTGGTAAGAGTATAAATAATAGAAAGCATAAGAGGATTTTATAAATGTCAGACACCAAAAGAAATTATACAGGTTTATCATCAATATTTCCTGACAATACAAATCAGGAAATTACTCCGCAAGACTTACGAGACGGATTTAAATCAGTAACTGGTTCATTTCTTCTTTCCTCATATTCAACAAATAGTACATTAACACAAGATGATGTGTTTATAGATGCAAATACTAATGGTGGCGATTTTACTTTAAGTTTACCCGCACCAAGCGCAGATGATGGAAGTGGTGGAACTTTTAAATCAAAGTTTTACTTTCTACATAACTCAGGATCAAATGTATTAACAATATCAGCAAATGGTTTGGGTAATACAGTTGGTAGTGAAACAAATTTGTCTATTGGGACTCGATCAGGAGTTGGAATAATTTCAAATGGTACTTCGGATTGGATTATATTTGAAAGTTCAGATGTACAAAAAGAATCAAATTGGAACTCAACATACACTACTGTAAATACAAATAGTGCTACTTGGAATTCAAGTACTGAAGTTACTAACTTATCAGCAGCTATAGATTTAAATACTACAAACACCTCTACCGTTTCGTCTGATCTTGATAATCATATTACTTCTGCAAGTGTTCACTTCGTTGAAAATCCTAATTGGAACTCAACATATGACTCAGTTAATACAACATCTGGAACTTGGAACTCAACATACACTACTGTAAATACAAATAGTGCTACTTGGGCAACAGATACAACTAACGTCCAAAATGCCGGTGCCTTAATGGATTCTGAAGTCACTAATCTTACTCAAGTAAAAACTTTTGACTCAACGGACTACGCAACTGCAGCACAAGGAACACTTGCTACAAACGCTTTACCCACATCGGGTGGAACAATGACAGGTGCCATTACAACCAACTCTACTTTCGATGGAAGAGATGTTTCCACTGACGGTACAAAGTTGGACGGTATTGAATCTTTGGCAGATAAAACTGATACAACTAACGTCCAAAATGCTGGAGCACTTATGGACAGTGAAGTAACTAACTTATCTCAAGTTAAGGCTTTTGATAGTTCTGATTACGCAACTGCATCACAAGGAGTACTTGCTACAGACGCTTTACCAAAGAGTGGTGGAGCAATGACAGGCGCAATTACAACCAACTCTACTTTCGATGGACGTGACGTAGCAACTGATGGTACTACACTGGATAACCACATTACTTCTGCAAGTGTTCACTTCGTCGAAAATCCTAATTGGAACTCCGTATATAATTCAGTTAATACAACATCGGGAACTTGGGATTCGACATATACTACTGTAAATACAAATAGTGCTACTTGGGGTGTTGATACAGGTGAAAATAACACAGCATCAAACCAAGGTGGTGAAACAAATTTATTTATTCAGAAAACTGGATCTGACCTTGAGTTTAGAACTCTAAGCGCTGGACCAAATATTAACTTATTTACTGATGGTAATGTAGTAGCCATTTCGGCTTCTGGGGGTGGTTCTGGTGTTTCTGACCACACAGCTTTAAGTAATATTGGTACAAACACTCACGCTGAAATAGACACACACATTGGTGACAGTACTATTCACTTTGTTGAGGATCCTAATTGGGATTCAACATATAATTCAGTTAATACAACATCGGGAACTTGGGATTCGACATATACTACTGTAAATACAAACTCAGCAAGTTGGTATGTTGATACAGACACTACTGACCACACAGCTTTAAGTAATATTGGTACAAACACTCATACTGTTATTGATAGTAATCTAAGTGATTTACAAAGTACTTCGGGTACTTGGGATAATACTAGTACAGCAGTAGCCACCAATTCAGGAACTTGGGACTCTACTTATACTACTGTATATACTAACTCTGGTTCTTGGAATGGTGGTGGTGGTGGTGTTACGAATTTATCTGAAGGAACATCAACTAATACCACTGTTGATGTTGATTCATCAACAGGCACTAACGCTACTTTAGCAGAAGCATCTACAAGTAGAGCTGGTGTAATGTCTAAAGCAAAATTTGATGAAGTAGTTGCTAATACATTAAAAACTGGTATAACTTCAGGACAGGCAAGTGCTATAACTGCCAATACTGCCAAAAACACTAATGTAACTACTAATCTTTCTGAAGGTACAACTACTAATACCACAGTTGACGTAAATTCTTCTGATGGAACTAACGCAACACTAGCGGCTGCTTCTACAAGTAGAGCTGGTGTAATGTCTAAAGCAAAATTTGATGAAGTAGTTGCTAATACTGCTAAGACAGGGATAACTACGGGTCAGGCTTCGGCCATAACAGCCAATACCGCCAAGGTTGGATTAACCGATGGAGATAAAGGTGATATAGTTGTTTCTAATACAGGTACAGTTTTAACAATTGATGCGGATGTAGTAACTACTACTAAGATTTTAGATGATAATGTTACTTTTGCAAAGACACAAAATATTAACACAAATAAATTACTAGGTAGAAGTACTGCTAATGCTGGTGATATTGAAGAAATTACCCTTGGTACAAATTTATCATTATCAAGTGGTACATTAAATGCAACTGGTGGAGGTGTTGTTTCAATACCAACGTCAGCTAATTGGAACACTGCTTATGGTTGGGGTGATCATGGTGCAGAAGGATATTTAACCTCATACACTGAAACAGACACATTAGCTAATGTAACTGGTAGAGGTTCTACAACTACAACAACTTGTGTAATTCCTTTTTTATATTCTAATCAGGCTTCTTTCCCAAATGCTTCTACTTATCATGGTGCTATAGCTCATAGTCATAGTGATGGTGCTATGTATTTTGCTCATGGTGGATCTTGGAATAAGTTAGCAAATTCTAGTGACATAACTAACGCTAGTAACTGGAACTCAGTATACAATTCAGTCAATACGACTTCAGCTGTTTGGGATTCAACTTACACTACTGTAAACACAAACTCAGCGAGTTGGGTAACAGATACAACAAATGTAACAAATGCTGGTGCATTAATGGATTCTGAAGTTACTAATCTTGCACAAGTAAAAGCATTTGACTCATCTGATTATGCAACTGCGGCACAAGGAACACTTGCTACAGATGCTTTACCAAAGAGTGGTGGAGCGATGACTGGTGCTATTACAACTAATAGTACTTTTGATGGCCGTGATGTTGCGACAGATGGAACAAAATTGGACACAATAGAAACTAATGCAGACGTTACTGATACCGTGAATGTAACAAATGCTGGTGCATTAATGGATTCAGAAGTTACTAATCTTGCTCAAGTAAAAGCATTTGATTCTTCGGATTATGCGCCATCATCAACGGTTGGTTTAACTGATGGTGACAAAGGTGATATAGTTGTCTCTAGTACAGGTACGGTTTTAACAATAGAAGACGATGCTGTTACTTTTGCAAAAACACAAAATATTGCTACAGACAAATTACTAGGTAGAGGAACTGCAGGGTCAGGTTCTATTGAAGAAATTACTCTTGGTACAAATTTATCATTAACAGGTAATACATTAAATGCCGCAGGTTCTAGTGGTGGTGGATCAGGAACTAAGGTTCTTGTTAAAGGAGCAATGGGTGCTAATCAGATAGTGGGTACTGCAACAAATATAGTAGAATTTGTAACAACAGGTACTCCAGCTGGTGGAGCACTTGATGTAAATAGTGAATGGGATAACACCAATCATAAGTTCACAGTTGGTTCAAGTGGTGCTGGTACTTATTTTGTACAGTCTCAACTATTCTTAAGTAATGGCACTGCTTGGTCAACTTTATATTTATATAAAAATGGTTCAATTTACTCTTCTTTTGGTGGAAATGGTACTGACACCACAGCTACATGGGATAATTTAGATGGCACTATTGCTATTGATTTAGCCGTAGGTGATTATATAGATATTAGGGCTTATTCAAGTGCTAATGGTACTATTTCTTTTAGCCAATGGCCTACTAGACAGGCGTTTAGTATAACTAAAGTAAGTGCTGTTGCACCTGCCGCAGGTACTGATGTTAATGCAGTTCACACAAATATTGCAAATGAAATAACACCATTAACCGCTAAGACAACTCTTCACAATGACGACGTTTTAATAATAGAAGACTCGGAAGATTCTGATAATAAGAAAAGTACCACAATAGGTGATTTGGGTATTATAACTACTGCACAATCAAATGCTATAACAGCAAACACCGCTAAAGACACTAATGTAGTTACTAATCTTTCAGAAGGTACAACAACCAATACTACGGTTGATGTAAATTCTTCCGATGGTACTAACGCCACACTCGCAGCGGCGAGTACTTCTAGAGCAGGAGTGATGACTAAAGCTAAGTTTGATGAAGTTGTTGCTAACACAGCAAAAGTTGGTTTAACTGATGGTGATAAAGGTGATATAGTTGTCTCTAGTACAGGTACAGTTTTAACAGTGGACACTGATGCAATAACTACTACTAAGATTGCTGATGATAATGTTACTTTTGCAAAAACACAAAATATTGCTACAGACAAATTGTTGGGTAGAGGAACTGCGGGAGCAGGTTCTATTGAAGAAATTACTCTTGGTACAAATTTATCATTTAGTGGTACTACACTAAATGCAGCGGGTGGTAGTGGTGGTGGCACAACCGCTCCAGTATATTTTAGAACTACTTCTACTGATACGAGTACTAATTACAACGCAGCAGGGCAAACACTTATGCAATGGACGGCGACAGGTGCATTATCAACAACCGGTATCTCACTTGCGAGTAACCAGTTTACTGTCACCGATGCTGGTGTATATGATGTTTATGCTTCTGCTTATTATGTGTCTACTGGTTCACAGCGTATACAACTGAAGCTAACAATTTGGGTTGATGGTACTCAAGTTACATTGGCAGGTGCTGGACAAGGTGGTTATGCGAGAGCTGCTGGTTCTGCGTTCAACGGTATGTCTCACGTTGCTTCATTGTTAAATTTAACTGCGGGACAATATGTTGAGATTAAAACAGAGCGGGATGGTATCACCTCAGGGACTGCAAATTTAATTACTGGTCAATCAGTATTTAAAATGCATAAACTTCAAGGTCTTAAAGGTGATAAAGG
>Ga0181410_1000069_pt1 | contig 38146 bp, 45 predicted proteins | sample 33SPOviralmetaG_FD_130112 | JGI IMG/M metagenome (GOLD analysis project Ga0181410, IMG submission 130112) | Marine viral communities from the oligotrophic San Pedro Time Series (SPOT) site, San Pedro Channel, CA, USA - 33 SPOT_SRF_2012-06-20 | ecosystem: Environmental > Aquatic > Marine > Strait...
GGAGGAAAGAGAATAAGGAGAAATTGCTTGGCAACTGCACACCGAAAAAAGAAGGTGGATTCATTACTACCGATGGTCTGCTGACGCAAGCAGTGCGCTCTGCAAGTGAAGGCAAGAGCACTTTATTCTTTATGGATGAAGTCTTCAGAATGTCTCCTGTGACCATGGAAGCCATGCTCGCATTCTTGGCTCCACAACCAGACGCATCTGGTCAGTTGGTCTACAAACTTACTACCAAGCAAAACGACGATGGCGTTCTGGAGCAGTTGGAATGCAACGCAGACAATCTGCACATTGTGTGCGCTACCAATCTGTCGAGCATTCAACCACCAGAGGCATTCATGGATCGCTTCTTGTTCAAGCACGTTCGCTACAGTAAAGACACAATCAAAGCAATTGCTGAAGGTGTCGCAGGTAAATACGGAATCTCAGATGAAGAGCAACTCGCAGAGCGATTCGCTGAAGCCATGGGCGAATCCAGAAAGATGTTTGGCACTGGTCAATTGCATAAGCCATTCAGCATCAGAGATTTGGTTCGCGGATGCAGACACGCAAAGGATGCAACTGATGCAAGTGTGCGCGATTGGATCGTCCAGAATGGCACTGATGCAATGCTCATGTGGAATTCTGACACTGGCGATATCATCGAAGACAGTGAGAATGGAGTGAAGCAACTCGCAGGTCTCCTCGCATAAATTAATAACGAAATAGAAAGTAAACCAATGAATATAAGAACAGTAATCGAAAAAGCGTTTCGCTTCTGCAAGCGCAACATTACCGCTACGCAAAAAGGTGGCGTTCTCAAACGAATGATGAAGGTCACAGGCAAGAGTCTGATCTGGGAAGTGGACAGCACGATACCCACTGCTTGTTGGTCATTCAATCATGCAAAGGATAAGCACCACATCAAGTGCGGAACATCGCTTGGAAAGATTGCGAATGCGTCTACCAATGCCTGCGAGCGCAAGATGAAGTTATTCATTCAAGCAGTGATTCGCCATGAGACAGAGCACGGAATCTGCACTGATCGCACTAACAATGTGAGCGATGCTTGCGCTACAAATGGAATTCCTTTTCGCTTATGGAATCTATTTGAAGATGCTCGCATTGAATTCGATAGCGCAACTCGCATCGATGGCGATGGCGCATTCAGATGGGTAAACTACCAAGATGTCGCAGAGCGATACAATGTCGCAAGCTCGCTACTATGGGCGATCAAAACCAATGAAGCAGGTATCAAAAAGCAGGCTAGTGCATATGTGCCCAAGTGGACAGGCGCAGATGAAGTGCGATACAAAGGTAAGGATAAGAAGACCAGACTGGTCGTGCTTGATTTTTATCGCAGAGCAATCGCTTGCAACACTTCGATGGATTTGATTCCAGTGCTCATGGAGTGGATCGCAATCTTTGGAAAAGAAGTGCCCAAGGAAACGCATGACACTACAATCAATGGCAAAGCTGATCCCAATGATAATTCTGGGGACGCTGAACCCACTTCTCAAGCAGGAGATGATACCATGCCACATCAAGAGCGAAAAACTTGGGGACAGGAAACGAGGAGCATGAATGATACGCAGATATCCAGAATCGCTAGAGCAATGGACGCAGTGATTCAGAATGCAAAGGTCGTAAAGAATCGCTTATCATCAAATGGCAATAGACTGCACGCCAGTCAAGCGATGCAAGGCAGTGAGCGATCATTCTTAAATCGTGGACGCACAAACGGCAAGCGCAGTGTTGCGCTCATTGTGGACACAAGTGGATCGATGCAAGACACATATGGAGTGCATGGTGGCAAGGAGTTCATCCTAGCATTCAGACAACTAGCCAAGCAAAACAAGATTGATCTTGAAATCCTGCTTACTCAAGTCGATCATCGCTCTGGTCGCAATGTATCCAAGCGCATTACCAATCAGTCAAATGAGTGGATCAATTGCTTAGAGGTAGATGGATGTGGCGAGGGTATCATGGACTGCTTCAAGCGATGGATGCCAGTGATCAAACGATGCACAACTTCAGTGGTCTTCACTGACTCCTGCTTGAATGATAGCGACATTGATATTCAGCAATATCGCAACATGGGTCTGAACACGATTGCGACCTACATCGAACCCAATGATTCCTATCTGAATCATGGTCGCAGACGCATGAATGATCACTTCGCTCGCAGTGTGATCGCAACTGACGCAACTGAGCTAGCTCGCAGACTTATGCGAGAGGTTCTAAAGGATTAATACAATGGATCATTATATTGAAATAGTAATCTACTGCGCGATTCTACTGCTGGCATCAGTTCTTATATCACCAGCTCAGACTTCATCAGAGATCGTCATCGCTACCATTATATTGGAAGCGGGTGGCGAATCCTCTGCGGGAGCCATGGAATCAGTGCACGAGGTAATCGTTAATCGATCAGCCAAGCGCAAGATGTCCAAGCGCGACGTTTGTCTTCAGCCATACCAGTTCTCATGTTGGAATGATATGCAGATAGCCAGACAGATAGCCAAAGCCAAGTCTCATCCCAAATGGGGTGAGGCTTTTCTAATCACTATGGACACTGCAACCAACTTCACTGATGGGGCAGACCACTACCATGCGGATCATGCCGATCCCTACTGGAACAAACACATGAAGGTGACCGCCATCATTGGTCGGCACATCTTCTATAAATAGAAAGACACACAATGAAAAACAACGTATTATATTCATGGAAAAAATATTCATTATCCGACTACATGGACGTTTTGAAAGCGGACGGGGTCGGAGAATATAAATGGGGCATAGCAGATAATCAGACAGAAGGTCTAGCATATACGATGGATCAAGCTGAGGTAGATAAATGGCATATCGTCACATTTACCTGCTTAGATAGCAGTGATTACAATTCATATATGATCGGAGAATCTGATGGCAAACTATCTTGCTATTGCTGTTAACCAACAAAACCCAATACAAACATAAAAACCAATAACAAAATGAAAATACAAGAAAAACTATCGATTGGAGTTCTAGAAAATAGAATGGACAATATCAAAGTAAAAGAGCGTTTATGGAAACTGATCGGAGGAGATAAATGGGGAGATCACAGAATGACTCTCAAGTTTGCCAAAAGCCAAGGCATGACTGGAAGACATTTGTGCAATCGAATCAATGGAAGCGGATTGCTTAGATTTGTCAAACACTGCCCAGAAGAAGCCAGAGAGTTCTTAAAATCTCACAGCTAACAGCGCACAGCTCACACTCTTCGGGGTGTGGGCTTTTTTTGTGCCCGCTCCCAAAAAATCTGCGATCCCCTACTATGGACAAACTCCGCTCCTAATATTTTTACACAAAACCCTTGACACCCAATTACAAAACTGCAAACCTAGGGACATATGAAAGATAAACGAAATGAATACCCGCTCGCCCAAGCCGTGAATCTTGGGACAGTCTACCCATGTGAATCCTCTTGGAAAATGTTTGAGAAGGACAGGCAGGAATTAGCCGATAATGTCAACGAGGGTAACATTGGAGATATAGTTGCAGTATATGATAACAACCGAGGCATTGAAGAGTTTTTTGCTCCAGACTTAAATGCAACTTGGAGATACAATTTCTCATAAATAATAACAAAATAATAAAATAAAAATATGAAATACGAAATACAAATTCACGACATCCAATTCACTAAAATTGATGAGGATGGAAACGAGATGCTAAACGACGATGGTTCTACCAGAATCTTTACTACTAAGAATTCTGTAAACGATCTCCTGTATGGGGTAGCGGAATCCATGGAGGACGAATATCTGGTTGACTGGCACTACGAAATTGTTCCCAAGGAATCTAAGCAGGACAAATACTCAGTGGATGACATGGTTGATTTTATCCATGATCATAACATCGGACACCGCTCCAAGGGAATGATGGGCAACGGGGAGATAATAGTATATGATACGGAGAATGATGCCGTTCTCTGCACTTATCCTTGGGATGACTCCAACGCAATGATCGAAGCAGTTAGCTTTCTAATGGATATGCACTTTCAAAAGTTAGCCGAAGAAAAAGCCAATGCAAATGTTCGATGAAGATCACGCATCCAGATACGGACTCAAGGAAGCCATCGTGCTTCACAAGATTATATTCTATGTTCTTCTCAATGAGAAGGATGGAAGAAATTTTCACTTGGGGAAGCACTGGACATTTAACTCAAGAGAAGGCTGGCGAAATACTTTCAAATGCTTTTCTTATGAACAGGTATGGAGGTCACTCAAGTCTCTCGAAAAGAAGGGTGCTTTGGTTTCTAACTCGTTCAATAGAAGAGCTTATGATAAGACTCGTTGGTATTCTCTTTCAAATGATTCCATGGGTGAAGCAAAGGCGAGTTCCTACTGGAAAAAAGCCATTCGCAATTCTGTAAAACCCAATTACAAAACTGCGATAACCAATTGCAAAACTGCAACACCAATACCATTAGATAATAATATTATAACAACGGATCCTTTTTAATTATGGAAAAAAAAGAAAAAATAGAAGACCTAATCGAAAGAGCACAAACAAGGATTGAAATGATTCGCACAGAATCCAGAATCCTTTCTCACAAGATAGATAGAATGCAAGAGCAACGTCATAAGCTACAGTTAGAAAAATCTTCTCTCAAGGGCGGGATAGCGGAAAGGGTATTAAAATGAGCCACTTCTACGATTGCACAGAAGAACCCTTCTTGACTAATGCAAACACGCCCGCCCAAGCTAAAAAGATAAATGCGCTTCCATCGGTCACTACCGTAATGGGAATCATTAAAGATCCTTTCTTGGATGGAATTTGGACTCCCAACAAGTTTGTTGAATTAGCCAGAGCGGAAGAAAGATGGGACATGGACGAAATATTTAGGCGCAAGTTTGGAATGAGGGAATCCCCAGTGGATGGCTCTGAGATTACTGCGTCCGAATTTGGCACATCCGTTCACAATAGATTAGAAATCCATGTGAATGATATGATAGAAGGTAAGACCGTCACTATGGACACCGAGTGGGACTCTTGGGCTGAACCCTTTATAAAGTTCCTAGTGGATAATAAGATCGAACCCATCAAGGCAGAGATGGTTGCTTGGGATCCAGAAATACAGGTAGCTGGTAGTGTGGACTTCGTGGGCAGGATGCCAGACGGAAAATATTTCATGGCTGACTACAAGTGCAGGGACTGCAAGGGCAGAGGAGGTAAATTCTATGAAAAAAAGGACTGCACTCAGTTGGCTATAGAAAGTTGGATGCTGGCTAGAATGTGGGAATTGGAATATCTTCCTTGGATTACAAGTGTTTGCATAGACATCGGAAGCAAAAAACATTACCACAAGGAGTGGACTTGGAAACAAATGCAAAAAGGTATAGAGCGATTCAAGCTCACCGCTGAAATATATTGGATGGATTTCATGAACCCCCGATGAAGGCATATTTATTTACATACAAGCATTTGGATAAAGAATTGGACTCCACTTACTGCTGTTGGAAAATAGCTAAGGATGAAAAAACTGCATTTAAATTTGCTTTTGGTAAGAGTCAGAGAAAAGGACAAGATAAAATCTCAACCAAACGTGGACAAAGGATTCACATATTAAATACAGAAGAACATGACGTATCTAAAATATTCCCAGTTAGCTCAATACCGAAAGGAGAACCTGCCCAAGGAGTGCCCAATAATGAAGACTGGATGCTTTAATCCCTGTGTTGATCACGATCACAAAACTGGGATGGTCAGGGGCGTGGTGTCCATGGAGGGCAATACATTCTTGGGTCGTGTAGAAAACAGCTTCCGAAGATTCGGGACAAGTTCCTCCGAGGATCTACCAACTATACTCAGAAACATGGCTAAATATTTGGAAAAAGAATCCACAAATGTCCTTCATCCCGTGGGTCTCAAGCAATTGTCTGGAAGATTTAGTCGATTAGTTGTTAATGATCAAGTGTTTGCATTAAAGAAACTTGGAGCAAAAAAAAGTGAAATAAAAGCTTGCACTAACTCAAAACAACGCACAGTCTTATATCGTAAACTTACTACCAACAATAATTATGGACGAAAATAAAAAACCAGAGCAGGAAAACCTGCTACAACTGATCCAGTCGGAACTCAAAGCTCCCAAGGATCAACGCAATAATTTTGGCAACTACACCTATCGTAGTGCCGAAAGTATTTTGGAAGCAGTTAAACCCATCCTTGCTAAATACGAAGTCGCTCTTTTATCTGGAGACGAAATAGCTGTTTATGAAGATCGAATTTATCTCAAGACAACTGTTGCTTTAATCAAGGGCACTGAAAATATTGCTAGCGCAGTGGGATACGCTAGAGAACCAGAAACAAAACGCGGTATGGATGAAGCTCAAATTACGGGTAGCTCTGCATCTTACAGCTCTAAAAGAGCATTGGGCAATTTACTTTGCATATCGGATTCCTCGCTTGATCCAGACAAAACCAACAAGCATGGGAAAAATTCTCCAGCTACCAAGAAGGTGGCTACAAATAATAACGAACTAATATAAGGGAGGTAAAAGATGAGTGATTCAACTCAAGAGTATGACAACACCAATAGAGGTGCGATGTTTAAAAACAATCGCAAGGAAAAGGATACCCATCCAGATTTGGGTGGCACTATCAATGTAGAGGGTAAAGACTTCTTCATTAATGCGTGGAAGAAGGAGTCCAAGAAGGGCGTACCTTTTTATTCCTTGTCCGTTAAAGTAAAAGAGGCGGTTGCTAAAGAAGCAGTCAAATCTGAAGAACCGTTTTAATAAATAGTTGTTCATTGGTTGTTGGGGGGAGCGAGTTGGTGTTAATCTCGTTCCCCCCTTTTTTTAAATTAAAATAAATTATATAAAAATGATATCATCAGAAAAACGATGCAAACTGCCAAGCAGTGGCGGTATGACTAACTTTTCCACTGGAGCAGTTAGAGACGCGATGGAGGGCAAGGGTCTCCCATCTTTAATTCCAACTTGTGCGCTTAAATCAATAGCCAAAAGGTTTGAAGACGGAGCAACTAAATACGGAAGAGATAATTGGCTCAAGGGTATTCCAATCTCTAGATATTGCGATGCCGCGAACAGGCATTTGTGGGCATTGCGAGACGGACATACTGATGAAGATCACTTCGGAGCAGTGCTCTGGAACATTGCTTGCTGGCAAAAAACCAAGGAAATGATTGACAACGGAACCCTTCCAGAAGAACTTAACGATATATAAAATTATGGATTACATCGATAGATATAAAAGAGCTAGAGTAAATGGATTTGCTAGTGATGAGGATAAGAAGTCTCAGAGAGATTTTCCTATATTCGCCAAAAGAGACGTAAAGTGGGCTAGGGACAATAACTTAATAAGAGCAATGAGTTTTGAGGAATTTATGGAAACTCAGTCCAAGCAGAGGTATACGGAAATTACTGAAGAAATGAGAAAAGTAATTGTGTCCGATTTGGACATACCAGCTTGGATACTCGGTATGTATTATGACATACCCACTACTACTGTTCAAAATTTAAGATCCAAGTATAAGGCTAAAGCCAACAAGATTGAAGAGGGGGATTTATGCTAATGGACTTTCAAGACCATACAGTTAAAAACCAAGATTTCTACTGCGCTGAGGCGGAAATGAGTGTTATCGCTAGTGCTGTATCCGAGAGCGATGGTTACGTATTTGACGATTTATCTAGAATAATATCCGAAAGCGATTTTTATAGTCAGACCAACAGAGAGATGTGGAGGGCAGTTGGTAGTCTGGTTAATAAAAAAACTTTAATCGATGAGGTTACCCTTAGCGATGAGCTTAGGTCGAGCAATAAATTGGATGCTGTGGGTGGGATGCCCCATATATTTAGAATAATGAGCAGTCCCCAGACTCCCCTGTCTGGTATTAATTCAGCGGAGATTGTAAAAAAGCACAGCCAGTCCAGAGATTTATCTAGGCACTATAGATATCAGATTGAATGCTTGGAGGAGAATCAATCACCTACGGATGTCGCAACCAAGAGCGAAGCCGAGATAAGAAAGATAATGGATGCCGTGGATACGTCAAAGGAAACACTTTCTCACGCGGCTGAGGAATTGCGGGCTAGATTAAATAGTATGCGCGACGGAACCTACGTTTCAAAAAAGGTTCCCACTGGGATAGATCACTTGGATGCAAAGTTAGATGAGGGCGGTATAGGTGCGGGCGAGGTCTGCGTTATCGCGGCTCCAACTTCCTGCGGGAAATCTCAATTGGCTTTGAACTTTGTTCTTAGATCATCTATAACCAACGACATACCTTCTGCGATATTTTCTTTTGAAATGCCCGCCAATCAATTAACTAAAAGAATGGCTCAAACATCATCCGCTGTAAACTTATCTAAGGTTAGCGACGGGGTGGCTACGGAGGATGAGACGGATAGGGTGAATGAAGCCATTACTAAAATAGCGGATGCGCCCATATATACTGAGCACACTGTAAGAAACATTGACGATTTAAGATCCAAGGCTAGGCGACTAAAGCGTAGGCATGGTGTAAAAATTATTGTCGTAGATTATTTACAGCTCATACCATTCAATCCGAATCTCAGCAAACATGAGGGGATATCTCAAGCCTCCCATGGGATTAAGCAGATGGCAATGGAGTTGGACGTTGTGGTAATTCTTCTCGCCCAGATAAATAGAACTGGAGCCATGCGTGACACTGGTCTAGTCTTATACGACCTAAAGGACTCTGGGGACATAGAAAATGATGCGGATATAGTTGTTTTAATGTATCCCAGAGGTGGAGACGTAGATCATTGTAGGGACATTGACCCCAATGGCGTTCCTTATCTTGCAATGGATTACAATGTAGCAAAGAATCGAGAGGGGGAGAGGGATCTAAAGGGAACTTTTAAATTCGTTAACTCCATCGGAAGATTTCAATAACAAGTTAATAAAAATAATATAATATGCCACAAAAAAACTCAGCACCGTTATTCAAACCAGATACCGAACAAGTCCTCGTGAGGGGATTAAACGCAATGACCAAAGCTTGCGATGCGCTATCAAAGCAAAACGAAACCCTTAATCACGACATCGAAAAGATGAAGCACAAGATATCTAGGTTGCAGGAAAAAATCTTAGTTAATCAAGATACCAAAGAGTAACTTGACAAAATCCACGAATTTTAAACAATTCGTGTTATAATTCTACCCTATGCCTAGGAACTACAGAAAAGAATACGATAATTACCAGAGTAAACCAGAGCAACGGAAAAGAAATGATGCTCGAAAGAAGTCCAGACGAAAGATGGTTAAAGCCGTCGGAAAGTCCAAACTGAAGGGCAAAGATGTAGATCACAAAGACCGCAATCCTCGAAATACTTCTCGTAAAAATCTACGCATTCAATCAAAGAAAAAAAATCGTTCTAGGAATGGATAATTTATCGGTAATCCAGTTGAGTAATTGCTGGAAGGTGAGGGTCATTCGTTACTTCTCCTTTATTAACTCCGATATCACTAAGTCCTTGCCCTCAATGAGTTGGGGGTAAGGCATTTTTTTATGTATAGGAATGAATATGACCGCACTGGTAGAGCTAGTAAGCAGGGAGCCAATGCGGAAAATGTTTTTAAAAAATCCTTGGATTCATTTTTTGGTGCTAATATAAAATTTACCGATGTTGACAATGGTCAGTTCGATCACATCGACTTCCGATGCAAGTTTGGGATGACGGTGGATGTAAAGTCCATAAAAGATCCGAATACTTTATGGGTGGAGTTTAAAAATGTTAAGGGATATGATGGCTGGCTATACGGGGACGCAACTCATTTTGCTTTCGAGAGAGATAAATTCTTTATGGTTGTCAAAAAATTCGACCTGATAAGTTTAGTGGACGACTTGGTTGACAAGGATTGCATGGTTGATTCTCCAGATAAGTGTATGTATAAGATGTACACTAGAAAGAAATATGGTCGCGATGACCTTCTTACGAAAATTCATCCCGAGGATTTATACAAAATACCGTATATGTTAGTCAAAAAGGAAATAAAATTAGATGTTGATTCTAATCTTTTCCTCTAAGCCTAGATAGTTTTTCTTCTATCTGAACTCCCTTGCCTTCTCTCCAGTAATATAACTTTCCTACGATGGGCATATACTTCATGCTTCGCATTTCGTTTGCATCTATTCCGTCTTCAGATGCGCCCTTGGCAACATCCCTGTATATATCATCAAGAATACTAAATTGAGGCGGCAATATACTGTCTCTAATTGCTGACCCCAAACCTTCTTTTCTTGCTTTTACTGTAGTATATTTGGTTATACCAAACATTCTGAGCACATGATTCCACCAGAAGTCTTCCTCGTCGATTTCTCGGTTAAACAATATAGCCTTCAGCACATCGGCAGAGCCATTCGCTAAAGCTCCAAAAGCTAATATTCTCATTAACTCTACACTGCCCTCAGCCACCTTTGACGGATTCCCAGTAGCAACACCCTCTGTTATTTTAGAAAAAGACCGCTCTCTTACAAAATTAAATTGTTTAATTGTATAGGATTTTAAGCTGTAGAGTATTCTTAGGTTCGGGTTATTTGAGTAGTTCTCGGGCATTTCTGTCAGGGAAATTGGTGCTACATCAGCCAGCTCGTTATACAAAGCCTCTATAACATAGTCACTCTTTACTCCCTTTTTAAGATCTGCGATTGTTTTATATGCGTCATTTCCCTGCGTTCGTTTTAATCTGCTTAGGGTTTTTTCATACGCTCTGCTATTTTGATTGGATTTAGCACCCTTTTGCATTACTTTATATGCCGCGTTAATGTTTGTATTTTTAGCCAACCTATCTATTGCTGTTAGTCCAGTTAATTTAAAAACATTATCCACGGACTTACCTAGGAACCCCTGAGAGTCCTTGGTTTCCACTGTCACTAAGTCCTTTGCTATCCCTAAGTCCTCTACAGTCAGTGCTTTACTTCCAACTGCGGCTCTCAATGTAGGGATCAAACCATTTTGAACCATTGTAAAATAAAAGTCTCCCAACTGTGTTAGGGTAGATCCAGTGTTCCCCATCGTGGCTAGATATCCAGCGTTCTTCAATCCCTTGACAAAGCCGTATTGATTTCCGTGCTGTCCGAATCTAGCGGCTACAGCCCCCTGAACGACATCTATTTGGTCTTGTCGCAATCTGCCCTGCTTGGCTAGATCATCCATCACTACCCCCAAGCGACCAGCTATTTGATCTTTTCCTTGAGTTTTTCCTGACTGAGCATCACCAATTAGTTTTTTTGTTTCAATGGTATTTACCATCCGACCGACATATTCTTCTAGTGCCTGCTCGGGATCTGCGTAATACTGTAACTCACTTTGCTTGACCTCATCCTTTCTTCTTTCTTTTAAATTAGCTGGCTGAGAGATGCCTGAACGATACATTCTGGATCTAGCAAGTTTCTCATACATCTTTTGACGCTCTACGGCAGTCATTTTTTGACCAGTCATATTTTCATAGCGTCTAATTTCTTCGTCGATACCAGTAGTCTGACCAATGGACTTTTTAAATCCATCTAAATCCTGCATCAATCTAGGGAAGTAGTTGTCTATGTAATTCATATCCAGCCCAAGAGTCTCGTATTCGCTTTTTAATTCTTCTAGAACTTTGCGAACTTCTACATACTGTTCAACCATACCATTGCGTTGTAGTACCCTTAAGCCCTCATCTGATAAACCCCTTATGCGCTCTTCGTCAGTGGCTCTACCCTTCTGATATCTTCGTAGGGACTTTGCTCCCTCCCTGAATTGCTCTGATGTTGCAGGGGTAAAGACTTCTTCTTGGGTAGCTAGGGGGTCTATAAATGAACTTGCTTGCCTGCTCTTGTATCCCACAGTCCCCCCAGTCCACTGAGAGTGATACTTAGTTGGCTTATCAAAAAACTGAACTGCGTTATTTTCTTTTTCGAGTCTAAACTCCTCGACTTGTTCTGGACTGGCTTCAACACCCTCTTTATCAAAGAACGCTTGCTTTCTTGTATTCACAGCATTCTTTACCATTTGATCTTTAAATTGAGCCTTCGCCTCATCCGTAAATAAATCATAGGCTTGAACTCTGACATCTGGTATTCCTATAAACTTTCCAATTACCCCATCCCTGTATGTTCCATGACCAGACTCCCCTATGCCTACTTCTCCAGTGGTTTGCATAACACCCATAATATCCAAGAACTGGAAATCATTGTCCTTGAGAAATCCGTCACGTAGTTCGTTTGCATTTGGCATAATGGACTCAACGGCTCTAGTGTATTCTGTGTCCGCTGATAGCTCTGACTGTCCTTTAAATTCTTTTAAGAAATTGCCGAGCTGGGTATTCGATGATTCAGAAAAGAATTGGTCTGCTCCCTTGTCTCGTATTCTTGCAAGAGTGTTAAGGGACTTGTTACTTCTTCCCTCTGCTTCCGCCAGCTCAAGTATCTTGGTAAAGGCATTTTCTATACTGCCGTATTGCTTCTTGGCTCTGTCTGCCAATATACTGTGAAGTTGAGAATTATAAAGAAGCTGGGAATCTGGTTTTCCAGAAACCAAAAATACATAATCCGCGTCTCCCAGCATCTTACGCATGGATTCATTGGATGTTGAAGCCCACGCATATTTCTTTCTCTTCCCTCTTTTATCAAAGGGGAAACTTATTCCTCCATCTAAATCATAGGATTTGCCAGTGACCATATCTTTATATGTGCCACTTCCGAACTGATCAGCCGCCCAAAAGGTAACCCTTGCGTCTTCCTTCTTGAGCTTGGAGACAAGACTAGCAAAATCAATTTTGTTTTCTTCGGTAATCCGAGAATATTTTTTGGATTTAGATGTAAATTTTAATTTCGGTAATGCTTGAAAGTCAGCTAGTTGGAACTTAGAAGCCTCTATGGGTTGGCTAAGAAATGCCTGTTCGCCACTGGGATCCACCATTTGTTTTACAAAGGATGGGTTTACGTTGTTCGTCAGAACATCTGGGTTCCCAGAAAAACGAGAAAACGCGTTGAGCTGTTCTATAACTTCGGCATCCGTCTCCGCCTGCTTAAATACTCCCCCCATTCCCAAGGCTTGCATTACTTGGTTTACCCAGATTTTAACTCTAGTCTGAGTGTTCAAGTCCAGTGTAGTGTATTGACGAGCTAGTTCACCTACGGTTTGGGCTAAAAATTCTTCGTTCTGTATGTTCTCGTCGTATTTGGATATAAAGCTCTTTAGTTGTGTGTTTAGAGATGACCCATCTACGGAGGCTCTGATGACGCTATCGAACATTCCCCTAGTCATGTCCTGCAATTCTATGTCAGTCTTTACGGACTGTCCTAGAACTGCATGAAAAAATTCGTGAGCAACTGTTGTTCCGTCCGCTTGCTCCGCGGAAATTGCTATGGTGTTCGCAATGGGATCATAGAAAGAGTTGCCTCCCTCAATTATTTCTATTTTTGTTTTTAATCCCCTTTGCTCTATGGCATTCCTTGCCTGCTCAATTTGATTATTTATGAGACCCGCATCGACATTTGTTGCATTTAAAAGTTGTTCGCTTTGTGAAAAACCCGTCTCTGGCTGTATTTGTTGCCTCTTATTTAAATCCCTTTCAACACTGTTGGGCATTGATGTAGCAAACTGATTTGCATTAGCCAGTGCCAACGAAAGTGCTTCGTAATCCTTTGGACTTGTTTTTTTTAATTTCTGTATGGATTGCTGAAAGTCCAATATCCTTCCCTTTAAATCCTTGGTCTTTATGCCAACATCCATTTCATATTTTCGGAACTCTCTTACTACCTCCTTACCAGCGCGACCCAGTCTACGACTAATGGGTGTAAGTGTTTTTGATACAAAGTTTCTAAATCCCGCTGGATCGGTAATTCGACCCTGCTGTCTAGTGTCAGCTTCGGGTATAGCGTTGGACTCCATTGCAACCTCAGTCAACTTACTACCGATTTCTGGATCGATTACGTCCTTTGCATTTATATCTCCATTGGCTACGCCAGCCCTCAACCTATCGGCTTGGGTAATTTTTTTCTGAACGGTGTCCATAGTAGCGTTCACACCACCACCAACCAAGAATCCAATTAATGCGGATTCAGCCATACCCTGAGTTATGGGTCTGTCCTCATCATACTTTCTCACATATCCAGCGATTGAATTAATTAAACCCGACTGCGTTGCTTCCGTCAGTGCTTCTCCTGCGCCCGCGGTAGCATACTGAGTGATGCGCTCCATAACTTTTCCAGCGGGAATGGGTCCACTTGCGAAGGGTCTAAGTATTAATCCAGCTCCAAGTCTTTCCGCTAAAGCAATGGGTATTGCTCCAACGGCTCCAGCCTTATTGGATTCCGACATCTGGTCATCACTTGCATCTTCAGAAGTGACTCCCTGAGTTGCCAGATAATCATCCCTAACTTGTTGACCAGCAGAGGATAAGAAAAATGCACCTACACCAGATTTCGCCAATAAGGATGGTTTCTTGGCAAGAATAGCCGCCCCTAAATATGGCAGGGTGCTACCCAATCCCGATGATAACTTATATGCGAAGTCCGACTGCAACTCATCTGGAGTATCGCCCATGATTGCATCGTTTACATCTTCCCTAAACGCACCTATCTTGCGCGCTAAATCATAGTCCCCAGTGAACTCTCCTATAGCTGAAGCAAATCCCTCGCCCGCACCCAAAGTAATATCCACAGCGGTAGCTGGAACGGTTCTTAAGTAATCTCCAATAGTTATATCATCGTCAGATGGATTAGATGCTTGTTTAATTACTGCATCGTATTCCTCTGGAGTCAGAACCCTAGCTTTGGGTACTTTAGTTTCTTCTACAACTTTATTGTAGCTTTCTTCAGAAATAATCTGAGCCATAGTTATTTGATTTCTTCACCGCTGTATCCAACATGAGTTATGTCTCCACCAGCAGTTATATTATATACTCTTCCATCATCCGCCTGAACTCCCACATATCCCAGAGAGGACTGTTTTGCGTCCTCTATTGATTGCTCCATGATGTTCATTACATCCGATGGGGGCGACAAGAAATATTCACTGCCCTCGACTTGCTTTAATTTTTGATAAAGCTCACTATTTGGATTCAAGGGGTGTTCTTTATCAGACCCCCAAAACCCTCCGTCTTCCACGGTGTTAAATGTAAATGTTTCTGGATCAAAAACCAAGTCAAACTGATCTTCTGCATTTGAAATAAATGATTTGATTTCACTGGGCTTTGGTCTTTCTGGAGCATCTGGAAGTAGGTCTTGCCTTTTCTTTTCTAATTCTGCCGCCTTGGTGGTTATGTCCAGCTCGTCCTTAATGCGGTCGATTTCTTTTTGATACTCATCACCCTCTCGCTCTTCTAACTTTTCTTTGACGTAGTCCCTAACTCCAGATTCAGATAGACCTTCATCCCTTGCTTCTTCCTTTAATCTATTTTCTAGGTCTCTTTTTGCCCTATTTTCTTCTGTAGCTGGAACCATTACACCATCCACACGAATCATAGCTCCTCCGCTTTCTTCACGATCCCTTCTATCATCCTCCATGCGACTCCGATTATTTTCAAAACTTCGGTCGCTTTGAGCTTGGGATTCCCTACGCTCTTGTGTAGCCAAATCAAGATTGCTTGGACGCTCTTCTCTACCTATAGTGCTGGGGTCAAAGTTGCCGTCAGCTACTCTTTGATTATATTTTTCAAGTATTTCTGGCTCAAATACATTGCTGTATCCCTGCTCGGGATCAAACTTCCTGCCCACGGATGCCGCCAAATCTATGGCTTTTTGTTCCATTTCTGGAGTCATCTCTTTTCCGCTGTCCTTAAACCTTTGGAAGTCAGCCAGCATCTTGTCCGCTACGGAACTCATGCCAGTTCCCTCAACTTTGGGTTCTTGAGGACTAAATCCATAGGAGTCATTGGGGTTGCCTTTATTGACGATTACGCCTTCGCTTCCGCCTACGCCCAGTCCAGTTACGGAGGGCTGATTTAACCCCTGCATTGTTCTGTTAAAATTTTGTAGTTCCTCTTGTGTTGGATTAAACCTAGTGCCGTCCTCCCTCTGCATAACTACCGTTCCATCGGGCAATGTAAATGTTCCACGAATGGGGTTCTTGGGTTCCATTTCTGGAGAAAACATTTCTCTCTTGTCCTCCAGTGCCAAGCTATTTTTAGCACCTTGGCTAAGTGGTTCGTAACCCACTATGGTGTATTTGTCGTGTCTTCTGCCTCCAGTTCTTCCATATATGGGCTTGTTGACATTCAAGCCATCTCGCATTGCTTCGCGTTCTTTTGCGGAAAAAGCTGGAAGAGAACCATAACCATCTCCGTATTTTGCGTCTGCTATAGCTCCCCCTATACCTTCTCCGATTAGGGTATTCAAATCCTTTCCGTCTTCTCTTACTGCACCTGTAACTTCATTGGCTATTGAGTACGCAAATAGAGGGCTAAACAAACTACCCGCTACTGGAGCTTTTACTGGAGAAGTATTTGCAAATCTCCCTACCTTAGAAATAGTATTAGTAGCCTTATTTGTGTTTTGAACAAGGGGGCTATTGACAATTTTAGATATGTCTCTAGGGGTATTTAAAAACTTGCTTGTGCCCGCGGCTACCTCCGTAGCTATAAGTGGGTTAAGCAATTTATCATCAACCCCAGAGTTGCGGTTTTCCCTTGCCGCTTCAGCTAGTTTTTCTTGATCTTTGGGTAATTGTTTGTCTGTATACGGTATGGATGCCATTGTTTTATTGTATCATTGATTGTTTATTACCAACTGGGGTAATTATAAAATGTAGGTTCTTTAAAAGTAATCTCAAAACTTCCTGCACAGTCCATTTGACCTTCTCCCGTAAATGTCACTCCTGCGCCCTCATCCCTATCGTCGTAATCAAAAGTTGGCGTACCCGTATCCGAGTCACTGTATGAAAATTTAACACCACCCCCGCTATTGGATATAGTTACCCTTGTATCCCCCGAACTAGCCGCAATCATATCAACATCTGCAAATTTAACGGTTTTATATTTTAAAGTACCCTCCCACTGACCAAATTCCTCTGTATAAACTATACTTCTAATACCAAAAAACCCTCCCATGAAAACACCAATACTGGTGTCATCGTGATAGCTAGGTACGCGGCTTGGAACACCCACTCCCGCGCCGCATGAAACTACGCACTCCGCACTACAAAATTGTGCAAAGCCATATCCCACAAACTCATTATTATCATAAAAACTATAGAGGTTCGGCGGACACATCAGAAATGCGGTTGAGGCATCCCCATCTCCGTATCCATGTCCATGATAATACATGGATCCCATGCTACATGAAGTCCCCGCGCTGATAGATTCCCCCCCATTGTCTGGTTGCACATCAGCCCCACTCAACTCTATCCCTTCCATCCTAAAATCTTTTATGACTTTTTTAGAAGTGCATACTCTTTTACTGGGTTCCACAGGAGTGTGGTTACGACCCGAAGAGCCACTGGTGCTGGTCAGAACCATATTACTTGTGTCCGATAGACTACTAGGGTCCACTGAGGTGCTCCACTCCTCTACAGTTTCTAATTCATATTGTCTAGGGTTAGTAAGTGGTGTTTTTACCTTTTTTATAACTCTTTTATAGCTTCCAGAAAAAGTAGCTGAAGCACTCACTGAACTATTACCAGTAACATTCATATTTTTCATGAACCAATAAGCCCTCATTGCTTCATCAAGAGTCATAGCCTTGTAATCTAAAATTCCATTGTAATCATCAGCATTAGGATCATCTGCCCTTCCCAGCGTTACATCCATGCGGGGGGGGCAAATGATTCCTATACCCGTGGAACCAAATGCACCCAGAGAAACAAACTGATCAGAGTTGGACACTAGTAATATTGATTATAATATTCAGATTATCAATACTAGGGAGTTGCGTCATAAAGTAAATCTATGCTTACAGAAGCGGTCGCAGATGCTGAATTTGTAATTTCTATGGATGCTATATCCGCAACATCATGAAAATCAACTGAAGTTAAGGCAGTTCCAAAGAAAATTCTAGAAATGCCAGCAGTTAGGGTTTTGGAAGTTCCGAGGGTAGTCCCGTCGGCTTTCTTGACCTTAAAGCTTCCTTCTTTGTCTGACTTGATTGCCATGAATTGTAATTCACCAGAAGAGTTGTTGGCAAATATTTCTATGTCAGTTGTACCATTAGCATTTGCAGTTTCGCTTGCTGACGAAAGTGCGCTACCAGTAAAAGACTCCGTTAGGCTATAATTTCCAGCAGTGCCAGAAAACGACTTAGTTGATGTGATTGTTAGTGACATGATTATTTAGTTTTTGTTAATAATTTTTGTTTGTTTGTTTGTTTGATTTTAAAAAATCAAAAGTGTTTTAATGGAAAAATGCAAGGAGTACCATTAACGCAGAACACAGGAGTAGTATAATACCCTCCCCTAGCTAATGGCAACCATCCACCCGAAGAAGTATCTTTTTTTGCCAATGGTAGTTTAAAGCTCTTTTGTACTCTATCTTCGCCAGACCCGTCAGTCTCTACAAGATCCTTCATACTAGAATCGGGTTCATACTCATCAATAAATTGGATATCCGTAATGCTAAAATTACTGACTGTGCATTGTAATGTTAATCCATTTGAGTTACCTTGATTTTGTTTAATTTTATCCCAAATTTCAAATGTTTCCACCCCTGATATGCAGGTTTCTCCAGTGACATCAAGCGGAACGGGGAAAGAATCATCCGAGGTTTTGGAAGTTTTTGAACCATCCTCAGCTCTATCTTCTTCGCTATTGTTTGAAACATCTTCAGAATTATTTTCTTCATTTTCTTTTTCTTTATTTCCGATGGCTTCCTTTAGTTCTTCTTTTGTAAAAATTTCTCCTTGTGACCCGTCAATATACTGCTGATAAGTCCCATCAGCCATTCTTTCAAAACGGATATCACCACCATTTGGTGCTTTCCCTTTTCCTTCCTCGTTAATTTTATCTAAAAAACTTTGACTTGTTGCTCCATAACTACCACCATCGACACTACCGACCCCACCGCTTCTTTGGTCTATCGCGCCCCTTAATTCACTTTCTGTAAAAACTTCTCCCTTTGATCCGTCAATGTATTGTTGATAGTTTCCATTATCCATTCTTTCAAAACGGATATTACCACCCTCTGGACCCTTTCCTTTTCCCATTTCATTGGCTAACTGTCTAACTTCTTCTGGACTACCAGTTAAAGGGATATCATCTCCTGCCGCACCCGCAGAACCCGAAGAACCCGAAGAACTACCGCCAAGGGATCGCAATTCACTCATTATGGATTGAGCTAGAGCATAAATTTCGGACTTAATGCTTTCGCCTATCGTTGAAATGGATGATGAATCATCAGAAGACCCAGAGGATTCCGATGTATTATTATCTACATTAATTTCATTACCACTAGCAGGATGTCGACCCTCAGCTCCTTTAACCTCCTCAAAGGGAATATCGGCTGGCTTTGCTACACCATCAGGCTCTTGGTTTACTCTAAGTGAATTTCCTCCCGCAGAAGGAATATTACTTATTGCGTTAGATATGGATCTGACAAAGCTCGGATCACTTGAAATTAATTCTTCTATTTCTTCCTTAATGTTTTTTTCATTAAAGGAATTGGATTGAACAACTTGGTCAACAAGTTTAGGGAGCAACTCCCTAGTTTCTTCAATTCTGTAAGTGGGTTTGGACTGTGTTTTTGAATCCATTTTAAACTGGTTCGGCTGGAAGTAGGGCTTCCTCTATTTCTCTAATCCAAACTCCATTCCTCCAGTGAGAAGACCTTCTTGATATTTCAGTATATTGACCCCAAGGAAGCGCGGCTGGAGAAGTTGCTGGAATATTAATTACTGCACCTCCGATTGGGTGCACTGAGGTTAAACTTCGTAAGCAAGATTTTAAATTTATTGTAAAAATTCTTTTTCCAGTATTTTTACTTGTTCCATTGCTCGTGCTTTGTCCTGCATTATTGGATCTAGAGTTAGAGGTAGATGTCCCAGAACTATTAGATGTGCTGTTATTTGTACCTGAATTAGAACTATTTCCATTAGAACTGGATGTCCCATTATTTATAGATTGAGAGGTTCCCGAGTTTGAACTTTGCGATTCACCCGTGCTATTAGATGTGCTCGTAGATGTTGAATTATTAGTGGAATTATTAGTGCTATTCGATTGACTTGTACCTTGGGACGTTGATGAGTTGTTGGATTGTACTGAGCTTTGGGACGTTGATGAGTTGTTGGATTCGGTAATGCTATTGACGTTCGATGAGCCGTCTGAAGTGTTCTGACTGGTACTATTTCCACTAGTATTACTGGTACTAAAACCAGTAGTATTCGATGTTGAATTTACATCGTTGTTAGTAGATCCATCTGTAGTTGAATTTGTAGTTGAGTTAACAGTGCCCGAAGAACTACCATTGACGCTGTTGTTAGAGTCAACATTGCTATTAGTATTGTTATTTGCAAATGAATTAATACTGCTTGCAAAGTTTGAATTAGTATTACTTCGGTTGAAAGAGTTTCCAGAGCTGTTAGAATTATTAAAGTTATTACTAACACTATTCGTATTATTATTGCTATTGCTGTTCGCGGTTACTTGTGAATTCGATCTTGTATTGCCTTGCCTAAAGTTCTTGGTAGTTGTTACTGTTTGGCTATTTCCAAATGAGTTAACATCTGTATTTGTCTTAGACGCAATGCTCTTGAATGAATTTAGTAAAGCAGTACTAGTTTTGTCTTTAGTGTTTCTCTCCGTTGCCGAAACATAAACTGGTTTGTCAATTGCACTCTGCGTAGTCGTATTTACTTCTGTATCATTATCACCATGACTATTTACAGTACTGTTGACATCACTAGTGCTATTATTGTGTGATGTTACTAGTGTTACACTGCTATCAGAAGTGGCATCACTATCGCTAGTTGAATCTCCAAATGAAGTTGTTTCACTAAAGCTATCTCCAGATGAGTTAACAAAACCATCACTCGTGCTCGTGCCCCTAGTAGTAATGTCACTATTTGAATTACTGTCAGCACTGGAATTATTGTTGCTAGTTCCATCTGTAGTTGAATTACCGTCAGTGGTAGTCTTGGAACGACTATGTGAATTTACAGTACTGTCTGACCGACTAAATCCGTCAGTTATAGTGGTAGACCTGCTATTTGATATACCATCACTGGCAGTCCTACTCGTGCTTCTACTTTTACTATTTCCAGTAGTATTACTGGTACTATTCCCAGTAGTATTACTAGTTCCGTAGGAGGTTGAAGAACTTTGGGTGTTAGAATTGGAGGTTCCGTTATTTGTAGATGTTCCAGAACTAGTGTTAGTCGAATTGTTTGTAGAGGTTCCGTTATTTGTAGATGTAGTTATAGAGGTTCCAGTAGAATTGGATGTTCCAGATGAAGATCCACTTGCTTGCCCAGAAGCAGAAGTATTGCTTTGATTTTCGGAACTGCTTACTGAATTCGTGGTGCTATTGTTGGAAGACGAGCTATTGCTAGTGTTTTCACTCCTAGAACTGCTGTTTGAATTACTGGTGCTGGTGGAAGAACTATTGCTATTGGAAGTATTGTTGCTAGTAGAATTACTTATATTTTCGTTAATTCTTTCGCTAGTAGTAGTTATTTCTACTGCCCCAGCAAATGGAGTATCTATAAATACTCTTTCATTAACTCCCGCTTCGTCACTGGGTGCGCCCCAATGAAAAGTTCTTGTTGTTTTTATTTTAAGGGGCGATGTGGGTGCATTTATATAATTTGCAACCGCAACTGGGGATTCGGTTCCGACAACTACAACGGATTTTAACTGAGATGGGAAGTTAACATTTCTTCTATCATACCATACTTGTTGCGCTATTGCATCCGCACTTGCCTTTGTTGCAGTAAACTTTACAGAACTAAAAGAATTGATGGGTTCAACCTGAACACTTTCTGTTGCCCCAACGGATCCCGTTGCTTCGCTGGGCGAAACTACTTGTCTTTGAATGGGTAAACCAACTCCGTATCTGGAGTCTATTTCAAATATTTGTGTAGCTGGAAAGGAAGCGGACTCCAGCCTTATAAATGTTTGTATGGATTTTTTAATTAATCCATCGTTATCAAGTTCTTCTTTTTGTAATAAAAAGCTTTGACCGCTTACGGTAATATTTGTAGTTCCAATTGTCCCCCTTGTGATTGAGCTAGAACTGAGTTCTGTTTTTACGACATTGGTAAGCTCACCATCCTCTGTTACAAATACCTCAAAATCATCTACCTCAAAGGTGTAAGAAATAGACTGCAATCCGTTAAAGTTTTGAGTAACTTGGTTAACTAATTTGTGATTTGCTGTTACTTGGCTTAACTCGCTTGCTACTAAACTCTCAGATAAACCCAGAGCCGTAACTACGACTTGCTGAACACCACCAACTTTTGGGGTTTCTAAATTTAAAATACCTTTTTCGGCAAAAACTTGAGTTAATTCAGAAAAGGCTCCGTTGTCCTCTATTTTTGAAGAAGCCAAAACTAGGCTTCCAGAAGCAGTGGTTCCCACTACACCAGATGAAGTGGTTCCCGTTTTTGCTCTAAAAACCTTGGTAACTGTTTTTAATCCGTTTTGCTCAGTGAGTTCAACATCGGCATCAATTTGAACAAAGGATCCAGTCAGTGTTTCGTAAGTTTTTACAAGAACAGGATTATCCGCATTGGCTTGTTGGTTAAATCTATTGTCAACCTCTACGGATATCAATCGACAATCTGTATAACCCTGACCAACTATTTGTTCTCCAGTTGTGTCCAAGTCACCAAAGTCCCCCATCAGGGAACCCAAGTTGGTGTTATCTACATCTTCTCTGGTAAATTTTTGAAACCTACGAATGACCCTAATTCTATTGTTATAGAGTTTTGTTATTTCTGGTATTTCACCCTTTTGATGTATATTGCCGTTTCCTAAACTCATTTATTCTTTCTCTTGATGCTTTGAACTCTGCGAGGCTTTCCAGATGGTTGACCTAGTTTCTTTTTTTGAGATATTCTTTTCTTTTTTTGAGAAGATGTAATCTCCGATGCAGTAGCAGGTGTTTTTTTGCTGACACGCTTTGATGGTCTGCAATAGGGCGTTCCTCGCTTTTCTCCCTTGCGTCGTCCGCAGGGCTTCCCCGATCGGACATCCACCCACTTTTCTTTGAACCATCTTTTTAGGTTACTGCCTGCTTTTGTCTTACGAACCGCCATTACTTACTGCGTTTGATGTTAGCTTTTTTGTTTCCCCAATTTGAAGCCCCCACCTTTCTGCATTTAGCAATAGCTCCGCTGGCATAAGCACTGGGAAATACTTTGTATCTTGATTTAACTTTTTTGTAACAAGCGTCCTTGGACATTATTTACACTTTCCTTTTTTGCCCATTTTTCCCTTTTTGGGTGGACGACCTTTTGTAGTTCCGTATGTTCCTTTCCCTCTTGGCATAATATTATATTCCTATTTAACGTGTTTGATAAAAGATTTTACTTCAGCAATAATACCGAAAACGATTGATTTGATAAAAGATAGAGATTTATCTTTGGTTTTACAGATTAAACATTTCATAATTATTTTTTTCTTTTGTTGTGAAAATCAAAAAGAACTTTTACTTTTTCTGACAGGGATTCTAAATTGTAGTGCATCCTAGCTAGCACAATAATAAGTGTAATAATTCCAATTAGGACTGGGGTTATAGAGGAAATAATTTGCAAAAATTCATTCATTTAATTTGAGATGAACCAAAGTAGAACCCCACGATAGCTAAGGCAGTTTGCCTAATTTCTGGTAAAATTACGAATCCTTGCACAGTGTCCCATTTAACGGTCTTAAAGAACCCCAGAAAGCCGTTTGTTTCCCTAGCTACGCTTACCCCTACGTCAGTCCACGCAAAGACGAATGGGGCTATTACAATGGCAAAGACGGTGGATACAACTAGGAACCTACGAACAATTACACCAGCACTGCGTTTAGAGGCGGCATCCGCTGAAGTATCCGCCGTTTGCTGGGATGCTATCATGCGCTCAAACTGCCGAGCCTGATTGTCCATCTGTGCGCCAATGAGTTTCATTACAAAGCCACTGATTCCCCCTCCGAGCATTGCTATTAGTTCTGGTGTCATTATTTCTTTCTGAGTTCTTTGATTACCTTAATTGCGGATGCGGACATATAAATAAAGGTCGCTAGACCCACGAGAAATCCAAGTAATTCGTTCACGGAAGAAAGTTCGATGGTGGCTATAAAGCCCCCTGTTCCGATTGTTGATCTATATATAATATCATTCATTAAAATGCAGTTCCTATTGTGTCGCCAGTAGCTACGTTGGTGCTAAAAGAATCACTTTCATCTAATATCATATATTCTACTTGTAGATACCACGATCCAAGTGGAGCATCAGCCTCGGAACTTGGGTAGTTTACACCTCTTAACATCAAAGCCCTGTTTGGGAATATCTTGTTATCAATGTTTCTGGATTGCTTATGAACTAGCCAATCGGATGCAGTTTCCGCAGTTGAAACAGGTATATACATCCACGGAGAAAAAGTTCCTGAGGAGTTATTAATATTTTGAAAAGTTCCAACTTGCACTGAAGGAGCGGATCCCGTAGTTCCCCATTCTCCTGCCCTAGTATTAAACTTATTTAAAACAGTCATTCCAAGTGGGACAATAAACTTACCTGAACCAGCCGCAGGAACGAGTTCCACTGGAGTTCCTAATCCAGTAAATCCTGTGCCTGTTAGCCTATATGTCCTAATAAGACTTCTCTCGAGGATCTTTCCTTCTTTCCCAAAACTTGCAGTAGATTTTGGTTGATTGTCAGTTCCCGTTAGATCAGAAAAACCACCGATTCCGTAATCTGCCGCTTGAAGGTAGCGAGCTGAAGCATTTTCAGGAACAAAAAATCCTTTATTGTCAATGTTGATCTCATTTCCTTTAATAGTTCCGTTTACATCTAATGCGGCAGTTGGCGCACTAGTAGTTCTAATGCCAACGCTAGATGCAGAATCAGCAAGAGTTAAGTCTCCTTTTATGTCTACACCGCTAGTATTAACTTGCAACCTTCTTTTTGGAACTGTACCTGTAGCAATTTCAAAAAATTGGTCTTTTTCAACTTGTAAATAAGCCGAGTCGGATGTTTGATCCGCATACAGGGAATCTGATCCAACAAAACCAAGATTCATCTCTTCAACATCACCAGTTGCAGATGCTCTTTCATCTCTCTTAAGTTTAATAATTGGATCAGAGGTACTGGCAGTGTTATCGGTATCCATCGCTACAACCAAGGCAGTCGCATTGTCTGAGGTAAATAATGCAGAACCCACGACTCTTAATGCTTCATCAGTCATACCTCCAGCCGATACATGACCACCAACAACGTGCAATGCTACCTTTGGATCAGTATGATTTATGCCAACCTTTCCAATGGGTATTCCATCTTCTTTTTTTATAACCAACAAATTGTTTGGCTGTTCGTCTTCATCCCTAAATCTATGCTCCTTGGAGTCGTACTCAATGGCTTCTCCCGCAATAGCTTGAACTTCGCTTGTAGTTAATGTGGGTGCTGTTACATTTCCAATAAACGTAGGATTGCTTGTGTCTGCTTTTGAATTAAGAGCAGAAGCCAAATCCGACTGCGTAGTTAAAGTTCCAGTAATCTGACCCCACTGAGCCTTTGTGTCTTCTAGACCCAAAAATGTAGCCGCTTCCTCCTTGGTAGATTTGCGGAGAAATGTATCAATGTCCGAGGATACTTTAATGTTTGACATAGATAATTACTTATGGAGTTACGTTTTGGGATACCACAACAGTAGTATCACTTACGGACATACCTAGTGCTAGCGACATTTGCATTGGACTAAGCGTTGTATGCTTCGATTGAGCCTTGAGTTACGTTGAGTTCCGTAAAGTTACCGTAGCTAGTATATCCAGCGGGCAGGGTTACGTTTTCCAATGCACTAGCGTTGCTTTTGTTTGAGCAAGTAATTCCACCGACGGCTAATTTAGCCCCAGCGGGACCAGCTACAATAATGGCAAAATTCTTGCCAGTGACTGAGCCAGTAACTACTTCACTTCCACGCTTGCCTAAACTTTGTTCTGTAAATGCAGGAGTTGACATAATTATATGATTGTTTGGTTGTAGTTGGTTCGCATATTTTTAACTATATACGAGTTTGCGATATTTTGATCAGAAATTTTTGCTAGCTCATCCTCTAGTATTGAATTCACTAAACTCAGTGAAAGCGTAAAGTTTGCGTCACTTGCATTTTGATCCACACTGCGTTGCCAAGTGTAAGCCGCTAGGTGCGCCATGTATGGAAGTAGTTCTGAGGGGACGGCTTCTGTGTCATCTCCGCTTCCAAAATTTGGATCAAATAATTTTTTATAAGTAACAAATACAGTTGTGTCACTTCCCGAACTATTGGGTTGTAAATAAAAAGAATTAGAGGTGGGAACTGCATATAGATCACCACTTACATTGCTAGCACTGCCAGTTATGGTTGCCCCCTCGCCATTAACCACAAATCCGTATTCTCCTCCTCGGGTTTTATTTGGATCGCTTTTATATATGCGTAAATATGTGTCAATGGAGTCCTTTGAGGACTGAGTTCTACTTATGGTATTTCCATTGGTTACGATTCGCTCATCGCCAATAACTAAAAATCTTTCCCAGTAGTTACTTGCTTTGTAGGCTTTTTTAGCCGCGTAATTCCAAAGGGATTTAAGCCTTTCGTAAGAGGAACTCGTGGACGCATATTCCCGACCGATTAACGCAAATGTTAGATTTTTTAAATCCCCGAATGTGTCGTCCTGTAATGCCATTATAGTTTATTTGCCGCCATGCCGTTAGGCAAAAGGACTTTGTTGTTTAAATACTTCATGAACTCATCGTCATTAGAAAAGCCCACTCCATACTTTTGATTCATAGCGTAGTATTCGTTCATCGGCACGCTACCAATGTGTTTGCCAAAAATAGGGTGATCTTTACCCTTATAAAATTGTGTGGATTTCCGAGCTAAACGAACCCTTTGCTCTTGAGCTTGGGGGTTGAATATTTCCTTGGATTTCCTGTTAAGAATCTTAAATTGATTCTCTATAAGTTCTTCTTCTGAAGGTAGTTCTGACATAACAAAAAGGGCTGGGGGTATTAAACCCCCAAACCCAGAATTGTCAAGTATTAGTCCTTGAAGTCCGTGATCTTACCGAGACCATTAGGACCCTTACAAATAAGGGTTCCCATTGTATCGATGTAACCACGAGGACCGCCACCTTGGTCTTCCAACATTGTGGAACCCATGCTCATTGCTTCAGCGTATCCAAGTAGGCTTGGATCAAGAAGATATGCACGCTTCTGGTCAGGAAGGCATTTTGGATTGGCGGAGATAATCTTCACGATGCCGTAAGGACCTTGAAAGATTTCAACATTGTAGTTGACCTCTGTGCCATCGCCTTGATTATAGACGGTAGCATTGTTTGCGGGCTGAACGCGAGTAAAACCATCAATGATTTTGTTGCGAACTTCTGTGCCAGCAACAAGAACGTGATCGCCTTGTTCGCCAGTTTCTTCAAAAATGCTTGTAAGCATTGAGTTGAAACGTGCTTCAGTTAGTTCTAGATCGTCATCACCAGTTGTTTCACCCAAGATGTTCTTTACAGGAGTCTTGAATGGAGTAGGAACGGCTTGAACCGAATCCGCGGCTGGGCTATTGTTGATCCAAGCACCTAGTCCACGGAACTGACCACCTACGGGGTCATTGCCACTAGCACCGCCACCAGTTGGTGCGCCAGTAACAGCAGGATTGTCCGAGCAGATTGACTTCTCAATGTCGCGAAGGACTTGGGAAGCGGCTTTTTCTTCGGCTTCTTGTAGACGAACTGGAGTAACGGAATCCATTAGCTCCTGCTTCTTGGATACATTGAATGTATCGCGGAAGTGCTGGAGACGATTGCCCAAACGAGCTAGGTTGCCGAACTGACCAACGAATGAATCGCCACCAGTTTCACCAACGTCAGCACCTTCAACAACAGCGTTAGTGGCTGTTGCGTCACGAAGACCGTCGACTGTCCATTCAACCAAGTCCGCAGTTGCGCCTTGCTTTGGAAGCATACCGTAAACGGGAGCTTGACGTGGAGCGAGAACAGTAGTTAGGTCTAACAACTGCTCGCGATTACCTGAAGCGGAACCCTGAGGGGGTCCTGAATATGTATTATCAAATGCCATGATATTAATTTATTTTAAGTTTGTTTATTTGTAACGAGAGTTTATTTGAAATTGCCGTAATTGGCGAGCCGCAATAAGATTTCCTTTTTGAGCCGCTTCTTTCAATTGTTTGATTTTTGTTGTCTCCTGAGTTTGCCTTGAATTGCTGGCACTACTGCCGCTAACGGCATTTTTAGGAGACTTGCGAGGAATGATTATTTTCTTCTTACGAGTAACTTTTGGCTTAACCATATTAGCCGCGGCATGAGCAAGTTGATATTTCAACTTAGCAATCAAAGCTGGGGCTAATCTAGAGACAATAGCTATGTCCTCCGAATTAATCATCTTCGTGTATTCTGAATAAGTTTCAGATGCGTCATCCCCCAACCAAGAAAACTCTTCTTTTGCTTTTGAGTTTAGTTCCTCCGCTTCTTTATTAGCGGAAGCCAATCTCCTTAAATACTTTCGTTGCTTTGGCAACTCATCGTACTTATCTTGCAAACTTGATATATATTGAACGATATCCGAGCGGCTGTATTCAGTGCCCCTGTGTTCAAATGTATCATTTTCTCCAGCTAACCAGTTTTGGTAAAAACGAATATTGTCCTTTGTTTCCGTCTCAATGCTATTTAATTCTTCTTCTGTATTTACAGAGGATAGCGCATTTGAGGGAGTAACAATTTTATTTAATCCACCCGTTAGGGCGGCATCCTTACTTTCTAGTTGGCTTTTGAGTTCCTTGATCTGAGAAGTCAATTCTCCAATCCTCTTACCACTACCACTCCCCATTTTCTTTGCTAGCTCACCCAGTTTTTCTGGTGGTAGCACTTCCATGGCTTGTATAGCGATTTCGGATCTAGAGTCATCATCTAACTCATCCCAATCAATCTGTGAAAGAACGCCTTCGCTTTCCTCAACTTCCTCAGTAGCTTCCTCAGTTTCCGTTTGTTCAGTTTCCTCCACTTCGGATGCCTCTTCCGTGGGTTCTTCTTCCTTAACTTCCTCTGGCTCTTCTACTGTTTCCAGTGTTGGAGTTAGCTTTTCCACTCGCGCTTTCCGAATTTCTTCCAGCGTTTGGGGTTTGGCTTGTTCGACTGTCGATACTTCTTCTTCTTGGAGGGCTGTATCGTTACCCTCTATTGCGATTTCATCCATAATACTGTTCTGCCGTTTTACGCCAAGCAGTGGGGCGAAAGAAATATTATATCAAAGAAAATTTATTAATAGCCGTAAACCGCTTTTCTGGCTCTTAACATTTCTTCTCTTGAGTATCCGCTGTATGCTGTACTCTTTTCCTTGGGAGTAGATCCCGATGATCCCGATGATCCAGCTTTTCCTCCTAGGTAACCAGCTCCAAGTGAGCCAGCGGGGATTGCGTAGGGCTTTGCTTTTTTGATAGCTTTTTTAGTTGCTCTTTTGGCTTTTTTACCAACAGTGTTTTGTTTTCCTATAGCTCTGGCTAGGGACGCGGCTCTTTTTCCTCCCTGTGTTCTGCCGCTTGCGCGACCAGCCGTAAATGCGGCTTCACCCGAAGGACCCTGTTTTGGGGGTGCTGGGTAGGACTTTCCTACTTTTCCAAAAACTTCTTTCTTGGGTTTGGAATTCTTTTTAAGATTTTTTTCTACAGTCTTTTTAGCTTCGGACTTAGTAGCTTTTTTAGCCGCCTTTTTAACTGGAGCTTTCTTGGCTACTTTTTTAGCCGCTTTTTTAACAGCCTTTTTAACTGGGGCTTTTTTGGCTACCTTCTTCTTAGCAACTTTAACAGGAGCTTCATTTTTTAACGCTTCAGCACCCTTGGATCTAGTTTTAGCGGTGCTCTTTTTTACTACTGGCGCACTTGAAGCTTTTCCGCCAGCCTTAACTGCGGCATCATTTGCTTTCTTTTGAGCAGTAGTTAATGGTTTCTTTGGAGCAGTGGTTCTTGTTTTTGAAGTTTTTGAAACTGCTTTTTTAACTGGAGCCTTTACTTTATTAGGAGTAATCTTTTTTGCCCCAGTAGCCTTCCTTGCGTTTACGGTACTTGTTTTCTTGGGGGGCGAAACCTTGGCTGTTGCTGGCTTCTTAATCTTAGTAACCTTTACGTTAGATGGAAGAACCTTTGAGTTGTCAAAGCCCTGCTTGGAAACCTGCTTTTTAGTTTGAGTCTTAAGAGCCTTTGCTCCTTTCAGCAGTCCTGTAACTATTTGTTTTCTTGCCATTATTTCTTCCTCCCTTTTCTTTTAGCAATTTGGCTTACAACACCCGCGGATTCCACACGATCTGGGTATCCTGCTTTGCCTTTGGTTTTGGGGATAGTGCCCAAAGTTCGTTTTTGATTTGCTCCACCCTTGATGAGGCGGATTCCTGTTTGAAGTGCTGATTTAAATAATGACATTAGTATTTTCCTTTTTTAGATTTTGGTGATGATTTTTTGCTTCCGCCCTTACCAGCCCAGAGTTTAGTGCAGGCTAGGTGTTTTGCTGTTCCCCACTTGGCTGTTGAGCACTTGTGGCGAGCGTTAAATGATTTTCTTGCGGCTGTCGAATAGTTGTGCCCGTAGCCCTTTGCTCCAGCGTGAACTAATTTTTTCTTTCCACCCTTGCAATAGAGTTTCATGATTTTTTTTCCAGCTCGACTGCTGGATCGGGTTTCCCCGCAACTCATGCTGGATTTAGGACTGGGCATCTTCTTGTGGACTAAGAGTTTTTAGCAAATAATCGTCCTCTATCATACCACCAAGTATTTTAGCATCCGCTCTTTCTGAGGAATCTAAACTTTGCTCCAGTAGTTCAAACTTAGTCTCTCTGCATTGTTTTAAAAATTCTAATATATATTGATATTGTTCATACTTAGAGAGAAAGCTTACCGCTTCCGACAAACTGTCCGTTTTCTTAATAGACATTAGGATTCTTCCATGTTTTGAGTATTTACGTTGCCCATTTGAGCGGGGTTTGCTCCAAGCTTTCCGATCTCTGCATTTTGTTGCTGAACGGCTTGTTGTTGATATTGTGCCGCATAATTTTGAACATTGGCAACAAAGCCAGCGTCCTCAGCCATACGTTTTTGGATATCCTCTTGTTGAGTGTATTCTTGGATAACTTGCATTGCTACTTCGCCACCATTGGGTCTAGCCCCCACTGGAATTCCAGCATATATTTTTGTTAGGTCGTCGGTCACATTCTTGATCATCTCTTCTTGTCCTTGACCTTCGGGCTGAATAATAACGTCCGCGATGCTTGGATCAATGGCGTTTGCCGCAAGTTGCTCTGCCGCCTGTAGATTAAACGTATTGCTCGGAGATGTTCTAGCTAATTCTAAAATAGCAGAAATCTTTGCTTTCATCATTTCTGGGTCTTGGTTCTGAACATCGAAGGATATGCAAACGTCTATTTCTTCGTCCTCGGGGGAGCGATAAATAACCATCTCATTTGGATATCCAGTAACTCTAAAGAATTTCTCGTCTGGTCCAAATACTAAGTAAGCCTTGTAAGCAAGTTTTAGTATTTCAGAGCAGTGTGTTAAAAATTTATTAATAAAGAATTGTTGTCTTTGCTGACTTAATGCACTGTTCTCGTTTAATCCAACTAAGTCCATGGCTTCCTGCTGAACATACTTCTCTAGCTGACTAGCCGCCCCAGAGTTATTGGGGACACTCATGAATTCAAACTTTTCGTTTTGCCTAACACCAATCCAAGCTCCAGCACCCATTTGGGCTGGGGGTCGTCCGACTGGGTGAAGTAGAGGCGGAGCAACGGAGAGTGCCATTTGATCACTCCATCCATCGCGCAAAGTTTTCATTTGCTTTTGTGGTCCTCTCAGAAGATCGCCAAATGTTGTTATATCGTATATTCGCTTGTTGGCATTGCTTAAACGAGTAAGAACAAAGGGATACCTGTCGTAACCCGACAGCAATTCATTGCTTAGGTATCCAGTTGTTGTCTTGGGATTCCAAACAGTTAAATATATACCCTCTGATCCGCTCTTTTCATCTATTAATCTCCGATAAGTATATATAACTTCAATCAAATCCTTCGAGTCCAGCATTCCACTTGTTCCGTAGGAAGATCCTCCTCGAGTTGCGGAAGTCCTTGTCGTATTAATGGAGGCTTGATTCATGCCAGAAAAATCAAAACCCCTGTATTTTTCTATTAACTCCTCGGCTAATTCTGAGTCCCAGTCCTTTGTTTCGACGCAGTTTTCAATTTCCTGTGGAGTAAGAAAAGCCCTCATGTGGACTCTGGGCGAGCGTTGAATATCTGTTACATACGAGGGAATAACAATATCAATATCTGAAAATTTTGTTTCTACAAAGGGTCTAGATACATCTTTTTTTGCCACTGGGATTTTTGCTACTCCAAAGTCCCTGAGTTCCTTAAGTGCTTTTTTAGCTTTAGGAACATCAACGTAGTCAAACATATCGGTCATCATTGCGATAGTTTCATCATCTCTGCTTTCGTCCGCCAAAAGCTCATATAGCTCGGGAGCAACTTCGGATATTAACTCTAGGTTAAACTCTTCGTCGTGCGTTCTGGATTTCATTTCCCAGTCAACATAAGTAATAGCCATTCCTTTTTCCAGCAGGTTATTTGCCGCTGTTTCACACTCGGAAACAAAGTCCCGAATGTATGTTTTTTGCATATACTTTAAAAACGAAGAAATTGTTCCAGCTTTTTTTACATCCGAGGACTCCACTGGGTAGGCTCGTATATTTGCCCTAGACAGAGCGTTCATCATTAAACCCACGTAGGTTGTAATGCACTGTTCAATTAACCTTACTTCTGTGTCGCAAGCACCTTCCCAAGGGAATGCGTTGTCTCCAGATTTTGTAAGTTGATTGTTTTTACCTAGCCATTCTGCGTTTCTGTTGTCGTAACTATCTTGACACTGAGAAACATAAGCGGACAAATCCGTAACATCGGATTCGTAGTCACTTTTCAGTTCGTTTATATCTGGCTTAGAGGTAACATAATATGCTTCTAGCTCTTTATCTTCCATGGAGTTGGGATTATATCACAGTTGTTTTTATTTGTTAACCTGACTTTAATATTATTTAAAAAAGTATTATACCACAGTCTATCTCTTCCTATTATATCCAGAAAATTATCCAAGGGGATTTCGTCCATTGAGTCCTTGTGGATTCTATGCAAAATCTCCCAATCAACAAATGCACTTGAGTGCCTGCTAATAAACTTTCTTAATTCTTTCTTGTCTGATGATTTCACGTTGATAAATTATTTCATGCCTATAAAAATCTTCTCCACCCTTATTTATTACTTGGGCTTTAAATATTAAGTTTTTCCTCATTAACCCCCTGTGTGTGTGGGGAACATTAACCCTAACTTTCCTAACGGGTTTTTCTAGTAATTTGCAATACCAGAACAGTGGATTTGGCATTGGATCCAAAACTTGAACTCTAACAAACTTTGGCTCAAGTATCTCGTCGTCCCTTTTTTCAAAATACTGGTTGATCTTCGATACTCCAAGATCTGATATTTCTCTGGTTTTTGTGCAGTAGTCTTCATCACTGCACATTTCTTTGCGTATCTTACCTATTTGCATGGGAGTAACCCCGTATTTTTCTGCTAATTCTTTTGCTTTCATTAATATCCTCCTGTTAATCGAACTTGATCAAAGTCAGCGTCCGTGTAGTGTATTGGTCCATCTCCAGCGTTTGCCATTCGCAAATACCTAATTAAATCAAAGAAATCCTTGAGTGCTTCGTCGGATTTTCCCTGAGCATTGTAGTTTATAAGACTGTCGATTAAATTTTCACAGGATTCGTGTATAAAGCACTGGGGTTGATTTGCATCATCCAGTTCGTAGTTTGGATTATAAGAAAACCAATCATCAAGTGCCTGAATCCCTACCACCTCTCTACGCCCGTCCGAGGGAACAAAATCATACCCGAACTCTGAAAAAGAAGCAAATAAGTCTAAGTTGTTTTCATTTTCCCTAGCAAAATACCTAGAGTCCCCTATGCGCTCAAAGACTTCAATTTCCAATTCTTCTTCAATTTCATCAAATAAAGCGCAGTATCCCTGTACGTCGTATCCTATTTTTTTGGCGGCTGGACCGTATTTCCACTTCTCTCCAAAAAGTGCCCACTCACCGTATTGAGATCTTTCTGGGAATTCCTTGCGGATAAAAACTTTGCCCTGTGCATTAACCGAAGCCCAAATAGCAGAGAAGTTCCTTGCTCCCGCGGGGTCAACCACTTGGTAGTGCGTAAAGTCATCCCCAGTAATATCTGGAAAAGTCCATCCCTCTGAATTCTCTTCTTCTCCTAGAACTTGAACTTCCGTGGAAAACAGGGGTAGGAGTGAAGTAATGCTTTTGACTGGGATCCCGTATGCGCGGACCATGATTTCCTCGTCTGGGCGGTCTATTAAGTCCTTTTTGATACGCTCGTATCCCCCAAAGGGGTTTTCATCTGAGTGCAGGTAAACAACAGCGGCATCTCTGTGGGGTGCATACTGGACTACGGGAACATCTTCCCCCCTTAGGAGTTCTGCGGGTTTTGTAGCCAGTGTTCTCGCATTTTTCTGGTATTCAGCCACGAAGGGTGTAAAGCCATCGATGGGCGTAAAACCCAATAGCATTTTGGAGTTTCGGGTAGCTAGTCGAAAGCGCAGTGTATTTACTAGTGCGGCATCCCCTAGATACTCGTCAAGCCAACTACCTATGTTTAGGTCTGGATTGCCCTTGAAGCCAAACTCAAAGCCCTCTAGGATGGTCTGGTTATTTGAAAACTGGGTGTAAGTCTTAAAATCAACTCGGGTTCTGGTGTCTGGAAAGATAAAGCTACTACCCGTGAATCCATTCTGCATAGAGAAGTTAATGTAACCCTCTATGCTCTTGGTCTTCTTCTTGAACTCCTTGGGCATCATTTCCCATATGGCGGCTTGTTGAACCTTAACTGAGGTGTCTGCATTTTGGCTAAAGCAAACTATATGCCCGTCTGGGTTATTGGTGACGGCTTCCATTACGAGCTTTGCGCACCCCGTTGTTTTGCCTGATCTGTTTCCACCCAGAGCCAGAACTTCGTTGTATTCCTTTAATCCTTCTCTAATCCTCCCCCAGCCCTCTAAGTCAAACCCCTGACGAAGGGGATCCTCCTGTGATGCTCGTATAAGCCCCTCACGCACCCTATGAAGCTCTTGAAGGGCATTGGGGTCACTTTCCCCTAATAGGACGATTTCCTCGTCTGTAGGGGCTTCTATGAGCGGATGTGGGGTAAAGGTGAGTTCCATTATTCTTTTTCTAGCTAAAAACCCTTATATTACTCATAATTCAATTTTATAAAATCATCTTTATACAGGGATTTAATTATTTCTTTTGTTTTATCCGTATGCAAGTGTTCATAATTTGAATCAATAAAGTTTCCTCTATTTTTATGGGGTAATTTAAAATCTTCAGAAAATCCCATTTCGGAATATATTTTAGAATTATCTTTTTCTAGCTTAAGGTATGTTACGTTATATTTTTTTGAATCAGCCCAAGTTGTTTGAAGAAAATAAAACCGAGATTGTCCCCTTAAGAAATTGTTTGGAAAAAGAAGATCATTCTTACCAATTAAATTTTCCACAAAATTCTCAAATTTTATATTATCCATTGATCCTTGTCTTTTTTTAGACATTGCCTTCTGGTGCATAAATGCCGAAGGGACTCTTGTCATGGGGTTTCTAGCTGTTTGATATATTTTCCAATTTTTTATATCTTTAATTGAATAAAAATCAATGGCTTCATCGATATTCATATGAACGACTGGTGGTCGGGGATATTCAGGGCGTTCGTAACCGTAAAGTGGTTCTTCAAAAAAACTCCTTAAAGAAGTACTCCCAGTTTTAGGTGGAAACAATATAAGTTTTTTGTCTTTTTTATTTATCATTTAATCTTCTTCCTCCCACAGAACTTCTACATTATCATCTCTAAAATCCAAGGATGCTTCCCTTAACAGCATTCTGGCTACGGAAACCGTCGTGTACTCGGACTGAACTTCGCCTTCTTCATCTAGCACTATTATACAGTAATTAGGATAATGTTCACCAAGTATTTCTTTTAGTTTAGCAAGGGTTTCTTGGTCCATCGGCTTCCTCCTGTGTTATTATTTCTGCCTCAATAGATTTTTCTTTTATTTTTTCTATGCGTTTTCTAGCGGCTAATAGTGTTTCGTTGAAGTCATCCACTGTATATGTATTATTTACATCTACCACTTGGGACGCTTCTCCTCTGGCTGTCATAGCCTGCCTTTGGGAGTTTGCCTTGGCAATGGATATCTCCTTGAGATCCTTGAACTCTGGCTCATAGCCACCCTCTAGCTTCAATCTAAGGGCATCAATCATGTCCTCCTCTAGGGATTCTAAATTGATGTAGCTCCTAGCCGCTAGCTGTCCTCCTAGTTCTCTAAAGGAATTTGTATAATCCGCGTAGTCCGCTAGCACCTGTACGACTGTGCTTCTGGAAATTGAGTGCCTGCGGATCATATTAGTCTGAGAGCAACCCAGTGCGTGTAGGTAGAGTATCTTCGCTACCTTTTCTGGATTGTGCCTAGACAGGCTCTTTATCTTGTCCGCCTCCTTGGTTCTCTGAATCTCTACAACAGCATTGGAAATGCTTTGCATTAACTGATCTTTCTCTTCAACAGCACTCATAATTTCCTTAATCCATTTGCAGTTTTGTAATTGGCTTTACAGTAAACCCATTTGCAATTTTGCAATAACCAATTGCAGTTTTGCAACACCTATACCATTATACATACATTATAATAATAATAACTAGGGCAACAGTAATCATGAAACCCGCAAACTTTAATTCGTAATCGTTCAGAATACAACTTTACTGCCCGTATATTTGTTAGTTGTCAAGACCCAATGAACAATGAATTTTTTTAAGGGGTGTCTTATATATATATAAAAAAAATAAAAGAAACAAGGCTCGACCCCCTCCCCCCTTATGTTAAAGGCTCGTAAGTCGTTGGCAGTCAGGCACTACTGTGGACATCCTCTACCCAATGCCCTGCCGTGCACACCACATGGGTGGTATATATATACTCCTCTGGGGAGATGGGTATGGGATGGGTATGGGTGTGGTGGGTGGGTGGGTAGGTATGCTATTACTGGTAGCAGATTGGGTAAAATTTCCTGCATTTATATCTGTGTTGATTACGTAAGTCGTTGAATATCAAAACTATGGACAACCCTATAGGGCACACGATTGTTCTTTACATATGGCGATATATTTACCAGACTGTAGGTCGTTCTTTAATTGAGTGTTGCAATTACACTCACCGATGCAGTCAGTGATTACACTGAGCGATGCTTCCCACACAGACATGGATGTGCAGGGATGATTCGCCAGTCAGCAGACAGTCGGTTCAGTTAGACATCACCATGCTGATGCAGTTAGTCATCCGTTCCACTCTGACCACTACCCAGTGCGAGTGCCGATGGATGCGAGTGTTGAATCCTAAGTGCCAGTCGAGCAGAGTATGCCATGACAACTGGAGCCAAGATGGTGGATGCACTGAGCCAGTGTTGGATACTGGCAAGACGTTGAAACGCATAAGCGTATGTCATGGATGGCTACCATGGCACTGATGATACAAGCCATTAACAACCATATAGAAAGACAATATTATGAGCAAAACACAAGTAATGATCGAAGCAGTAAACGCCAATATCAAGAAACTAACAAGCATGAGATACGCGGTGGAGCGCATCGAAGATTTGACTGCACAGAGAGCTGAAGTGGTCTACAGTCATCCAGCCAAGAAAGACGGCTGGGAGCATCATGTGGTATTCACACGGAGACAAGCGCACTACGGAGATGCATGGATCATGGAGATGGATCACGATTCCTATCAAGAGAGACAGGCTAAACAGACCGACGAAGAACGGGATGAATGGCTGGCAGATCAGCCTACCGACGAGGAACTCTGGAGCCAATGCTAACAGGTCGAAACAGGCAATGCCTGTATGGCGGTATCTCCGTCACTGATGAGACCATCA
>Ga0181410_1000072_pt1 | contig 37730 bp, 38 predicted proteins | sample 33SPOviralmetaG_FD_130112 | JGI IMG/M metagenome (GOLD analysis project Ga0181410, IMG submission 130112) | Marine viral communities from the oligotrophic San Pedro Time Series (SPOT) site, San Pedro Channel, CA, USA - 33 SPOT_SRF_2012-06-20 | ecosystem: Environmental > Aquatic > Marine > Strait...
ATTATCTAATGGCGTACCATAATGATCACCTCTGGCATCAATCACGACTGCCGCCTCTTCCAGTAACTGTTTTCCTAATCTAGTCAAAATGGTGTCTCCCCATACTTTGCCGCATCGTATTGTGGCTCTGGCATATCTGAAAATGGATCATCAAGTTCGTGTGTGTATGTCGATGTGACAGGGTTGAAATACAGGCTTGCCTGACCCTGCTGGCCTACCCATGAAAAGCGGCACTTCCATACATGGATCTGGCTTTCGGTTTTGTTTGGGTCTGGACGATGGACTGTAAGCCCTACGTCTGCCTTGGCAAACCATGCGGCAGATCCTGATATATCATAGCCCTTTGGTGGCGGTATCTTGCCGTTCTGATCGCGCATCATCTTTGTTGGGTGTGCCACGAACCAGAGGTGTATCCCATGCGACTGAGCGAAGACCCTCAGCTTTGTAAGCATATCTGAAATCCAATCTGTCTCTGATATGTCACGGCTCTTGGCTATGTAGTTGTATGGGTCAATGATCGCGCCCTTGATGCCATTCCGCATCACCGCAACCTTCAGCCTTTCAATAATTCCCTCGACTGTAGCCATCGAACCATCAGCCTGATAGACAAAAGAGAAGTGAGATTGAATAAACGCTTTACCCCGTTCCAATTCATTTTTTGTCATTCGTGGTGTCATACCATCGAAGAAAGGCTTTTCAAGATATTTACTGATCAGCTTGGCTATGTGTATTCGTGGTTCGTTCTCAAACGAACAAATACCAAACTTCCAATCCTCCCGCGAAGCAAGATTTATCATAATTTGGTCAATAAATTCTGACTTGCCTGATGATGGGTGACCAGTAACAACCGTGAGTTGTCCTTCCACAACGCTGTAAAGGTCATCGACATTCGGGTAACCAGTCTTTGCCCCAGAACCCATGCCGTTGTCATAGATGTCATCAAGCTGTTTATAAAAGTGAGCGGCATCATATAGACCAGCAACAGGCCAAGGCTTACAGAATGCAGTAATGTCATCCAGTTTTTTCTTGCCGTGCTTCACAAGGACATCATTCGCGTCCTTGCAGTCCTCTGGGAACTCAACCTTCCAACATCTGTCCTTTCCTATGCGTCTGGCAATCTCTTCTGCCATTGCCTGTCCAGCACTATCGTGGTCTGTCGCAATTATTATTTTCGCGGCTAGGTCTATTTTCTTTTTTGCATCCCACAAGAACTTAAATTTGTTGTCCTCTTCTGGGTCAACATCTGCGTCCACCACCTTCATCACCGCGCCATTCGGCACACTTACCACGCTATCGTAACCAGCTTCCATGAACGACAAAGCGTCCATCTCCCCCTCACAAATAATCAGATCGTCATTTGTCGCCACGTTGTCTACATTAAAAAATGATTGTGGACTGCCGTTGCAAGAAAATCCCTTGTCAGACAAACTTCTTATTTTTGCTGCGTATTGCTGACCTTGATTTGTGTATGGAAAAACAACGCACTCAGTCTCAGAGTTTACTGCGCGTATGTAAGTCTTGGATGTTTTTAATTTTGCTTTTTTTGCTGTCTCTTCAGAGATGCCACGATTGCGTAACCAAGCGATTGAGTTTTCAGATAAATCTTTATAATCATGCTTAACCGCTAATTGCACTGGCTTTCTCCTAGTTTTGATTTTGTGGATTTCCAACTTTATTTTGCCTGTCTCCAAACAATGATGGCAGTTGTATAAAATATGTTCTTTTTCAATATTCAGGGAAAGGTCTCTCATGCCTTTTTTTCTTCTTGTCGAAGAGCAAAAAGGACACTGAACCCTGTGTTGACCAGCACCGAGTTTATGGGCTGTGCCAATGATAGAATTTTCAATTTTCATATGTTCCTCCATAGAACAGCAACCACGATATTCTCAGGAGAAAATGTTGTCAACCCCATAGTTGACTGAGATTATTTTGTTCGTGAATAGTGTTTATAATATATATATTATAATATATATGGTTATAATATATTAGTTATATATAACTTATTCTCTTTCTAATAAATGCTTGATCATTCTGCCTTTCATTTTCGCTAAGGCTGGCTTCATTGATAAAATTTCTATAAAATTTTTTCTCATTCTTGGTGTGTCTAGTGAGGCAAGATCGCATACTGTGTCGAAGTCAGGCGAATAAATCCATTCAGAGACTGAATCTTTTTGTTTTAAGTCTTCAAGATACGCATCTGAAATAGCTTGGGATACTACCTGTCTCCAGAGGCGACACTCTGATGAGAGTTCTGGGGCAGTCTCTGTCAAGCGACCAGTATATATGCTTCTGTTTAACTTGCCTGTCATTTTCGTAGATAAGCCCCTGCATACAATCTAAAATTAAACTTTCATCAAGGTCTGGCCTTCTTGAAGAATAATGAATTAACATCTCAACACATACATCCGACTTGAATAATTCGTCAAGTTTTTCACATTGATCACAAAATGTCTTTACATATTTTCGTGCCTTGTCAGATTTTATTGATATGGGTCTTCCCTTGAGTCTTACGATCTTTCTGCTGTTGGCCTTGCTGGCTGGTTCTCCAAGTATCTGAAATTGATGTACTTTTTTAGCCATATTTAATATCCATCCTACCTATTGACAATACTGTATATAAGTGCCATATAGGTAATTGAAGTTGGGAGACTTAAATGCAAATTACAAACAATCATAACCTACCTGCCTCATTCGTCAACTTTGCTCGTAATGACAAATACAGCAAGGGCGAATCCGATATCTCTGTCACCACTTTAATAGATAGTCCTCGCGTAAGATTATTACGAGAGGCTCGCTCTGCTGAAATGACATCAGATGCGGCAGATATGATTTGGCCTTTGTTTGGAACAGCCGTTCATCACATTCTTGAAAGCGCATCAGATGATGAGAACGTCACTCTTGAGGAGCGTCTGTACGCCAAAGTAAATGACTGGGTGTTGTCAGGCGCTGTTGATCACCAGAAGATCGAAGGCAACTCCATCAGCATCACCGACTACAAGGTTACCAGTGTGTGGTCTGTTATTCACGGAAAGATTGAATGGGAGCAACAGTTAAACTGTTATGCATTCCTAGCGCAAAAAACGAAGGGAATGAAAGTTAAGTCTCTACAGATATGCGCTATACTCAGAGATTGGAACAGGCGTGAGGCAGAACGTAGAGAGGACTACCCTCAAGCACCAGTGGCATTGATTGATATACCCTTGTGGCCTGATACAAAGCGGATTGATTATATCAATAATCGCGTTGCCCTGCATCAGGATGCTCAGATTAATTTTGACTTGGCACACACCTTCCCAGATTGCAGTGATGAAGAAAGATGGAAGCGTGGCGAGGCTTGGGCTGTAAAAAAGAAGGGTAACAAAAGAGCGCAGAGGGTGTTTGATAACGAAACCTCAGCAGAAGAATTTATGAAAGATAAAACAAATTTGGAGATAGAACACCGACAAGGTGAATATGTCCGATGTCATGGCGATTACTGCGGTGTCGCTAATTTTTGCTCACAGTTCAAAGGAGATATAGTATGAGCAGTGTTTGGGAGACTTTATCCAAGGTTGATGTTTCGGATCATACCGAAGAAAAGAATGGCCTGACTTATTTGAGTTGGGCATGGGCTTGGGGTGAGGTAAAAAATGCTTTCCCTAATGCCAAATATGTAAAGCATATCTGGTCTACCGAGACTTATCTGGATAACCCAGATAGACCTGATCGTGGTTTACCATACACCAAAGACGAGCATGGCTATGCATATGTGGCTGTAACTGTTCGGATTGGTGATGAGGAGCAGACGGAGATCATGCCTGTTCTGGACTATAAGAACAAAGCTGTTCAAAACCCAGACAGCTTTCAAGTTAATACTGCCTTGCAGAGATGCTTGGCAAAATGCTGTGCAATGCACGGATTGGGGCATTACATCTACGCTGGAGAGGATTTGCCAGAGGGTGTAGATCAGAAGGTGTCTGTAACGTCCTCAGATGGCTCTGTGAAGGACGTTGAGGGTATGAGCCTATTGTCAGAGGTGTTTCTGACTTTCATCCCTGAGTGCGCTAATTTGGACGATTTAAGAAAGTTCTGGGGAACTAATAAAACTCCCTTGGAGATCTTAAAGAAGGGTGACTCAGCCCTTTATCAAAAAGTTCTAGGGAACTTTACCGCTCATAGTGAAAAGTTAAAAGGAGAAAGTAAATGAGTGATTATCCACCATCCGGTGTCTTATTCTCTAACAAGAAGAAGACAAAAGAAACCTCACCTGACTACACAGGTAAACTTGAATTGAGTGATGAGGTCATAAGTGATCTTGTCTCTCAGATGGAGAGGGGTGTTGAAAAGCCTGTACTGTCCTTAGCTGGCTGGAAAAAGACTGCTAATAAGACAGGGGAGACGTTCCTGTCTTTGAGAGGGAACAAGTATGAAGAAAGAGGTCAGGCTCAGGCCAAGCAAGCCCCAGCCGATTTAGATGATGAGGTGCCTTTCTAATGACAAAATTTATTAAAAAGTTTCTTTCCGCTATATCAGGAAAGACTTGTTATCAAAAGCCATTAAAGCCTATGTCAAAAAGACCCATTGAACACTTTGCTATCTTTCAACACGTTAGCCAAGATGGAAATGATTGTCAGATAAAATACGGATGGCACGTTAAGACATCCAAGCTGATGAAGGTTGGTGATTATGCAAGACTTCCAGAGGCTCAGGCCGCAGGGCTGTATCAGGCAATAATTTCAAAGTATGGGGCTAAGTCTGCAAAGACAAGGACTGTGTTTGCTAACAGGACTGGCACTATGAAAGTTGTGGAAAGGGTAAGGTGAAGAAAGGTTCTAGGGTTCGATCCCAGAAGTATCTAAAGACCTTGCGAGGTTCGCCTTGCTTGGTCTGCGGATACGGTGCAGAGGCACACCACATCATGTTCGCAGAGCCTAACGCTATGGGAATGAAGGTGGGAGATAATTGGTGTGTTCCTCTGTGCCACTCTTGTCACATGAAGCTACATCACTTTGGTGATGAAAGAACGTGGTGGGATTTACAGGGGGTTGATCCAGTTGAGTGGGCTAAATCTAGTTGGGAGAAATTCAATGGATGAAAGTGTGCAAATTGCTTACGACTTGAAGCATCAGATTGAGTGTTTACCAGAACACATTAGACGAAATGTATTTGTTGATGGATCGGAAACAGAGCATGATATGCTGGCTAGAATATCCATAGTTGTTCACGCCCTTGAAACCCATCAAACGGACATAAAGTGAGGAAAAAATGAAAAATACTTTAGATATGAGCCTTGATGAGTTTGCCTTTCATCTGAAAGATATCAATGACAAGGTGGTGAACTTCAAGCTGTATGAAGAGAAGTTGAAAGACAAAAGAAAAGCACCCAGAAACACTAGGCTTTATACTAATTCAAAGCGTGGTAACTTTCATGGAAAAAGCAAATGGATCAGCTTAACCTCTCATAATTCACTTCACAATTCCATGCATAATTCAAGGGAGTCAGTCATAAGACAGGCTATAAGTGGACTGAATGAACTTAACAACACAGTGGACACTGGCAAGCCAAGGCAAAACCAGATGAGGATAGAAAGATGAAAGATGATCTTTGTTATTTTCCAACCCAAAGGCTTTGTTCATTAAAAGATCGTTTAGAAGATGATTTTTTCCCAGATAATCTACCAAATGTTTTTAAGCAAGAAATAAAAACGTATGAAAGAATTAAGGGTGGTATAAAAATTAAAACACATACCAGAGATTTTATTGACGGACAGCACTATGACTGTCGTCATACAGAAATAATGTTGGGGGGAGAGTCCGATGAATGAGGTTAGAGACGCGGCTGTAAACTTTGAGGCAGTAAAGATATCAATGTCTCAAGACAGAAACGGTATTACTCTCAGGCTATCCCTGCACCCAAACGAGTGTCCACCAAGTCTGCATACTGATTGGGTTGGGTCTCGCTACATGGTAGCAATGGTCAAGTTAAATGATCAGGAAGAGCCTGTGGTGCCTGAGCAAGAGCGTGAGATAAAGAGGATGATATCAAGCGCAGGAATGCTATGCCGCAATGAGGACTTTGGTATATTTATCGGTGCTGAAGACAACACGGAAGAGAGCATTGCCAACACCATGAGGGCGAAGCTGGAGATACAATCACGGACTGATCTTAGAAATAATTCTGAGGCCAGAGAAAAATTTAAAAAGATAACTGAGGAGTTTGAAAGATGGAAAAAGGGATATCAACAATAGACGAACTAATTTCCATAAAGGAATTATGTTCAACTCTGTCTATGACAAGACAGTCTTTGTATAATATAAGGACAAAAGATGATAGCTTTCCAAAGCCAATTATTCCAAATCCACAAAGATGGACTAAGAGATCTATTCAAGAATGGATAGATGGTAAAAGTTCCACATAACTTTTTCTGGGGGGTAATCATACTCCTTTCTGGGCAACGAGCAGTAGGTTTGTCGATGTCCTAGCCCCTTGCGAGGGGGCAGAACACAAGGCTATAGATCTCTAATCACAACAGTCCCCATGATGTTTATTGCTGTGTGATGTGAGTAAAATCGAGATTACCTTAAAGCATGACGAGATCAATCTATAGAACACCTACTTTACGCCAGCGTCTCTCAACAGGGCGTTGGCTTTTTTAACGATTAAGTTAATTTTCTCCCTGTATCTTTTTATCAAAGGCTCTTTCTGAGAGTCGGGTATTCGTGGATTGTTCTCTATCTGCTTTCTCTGTCTTAGAAGTTGATTTCGTGCATTGTTCATTGCTTTTAACTGACCATATATGGAAAGTTCTTTGGCAAACTTCTGCCTTACTTTTGCCTCACCCTCGACATCACCCCTTTGTCTTGCGTATTGCAGTTCCTTACCTGCGTAAAGAACCTTATCCCTGTTCTCAATAAACGTGCCGACATCTTCAAAGGCAGATGGGTTTACACCAACCTTACGCAAGAAAGGTATTTCCCTGATGATATCCCCTTCGTAATCACCCTTTAGGGCATCTACAACATTTAATGGAGACTCTAATGTTCTTTGAACAAATTTACCCGCAGCTCCTGTGTAGAAACCAAAAATATAATCAATTACATCTGGAGAAACATTTGCAGCTCCCGGAGTTACATCAGATCCACCTGTCAAATCATTAATTGTTTGTGAAATAATTTTTGAAGGTGTGCTTGTCGTTGTCCAGTGCCTTTGGCTGGCTGGTTTTTGCAATCCAAACTGCGAACCCTCTTTGAAAATAGGTGATCCATCAAAGTCTCTATTAACAAGCAGGGATGTTACTGGTTCGATGACTGTTGGAGAGGCAATGATTGCATAATCACCAACCTCATCAAAATCATTTACACCACCTATCGGGCTGATTGATTCAAGCAGAGTTCCAAAAATAGAATTAGATGCCTGACCAACAGTATACTCACCCCTTTGAGTTCTGCTTAACGCTCTACCAAGATTAACAGCAGAGTTGATCCCATATCCAAGTGGTATTTTTATGTATTTGTTATCAGAAAGGCCAAATGTGTTTAGCATCAGGTTGTGTTCAAGCGTGTAATCGCTCAACTCATCGTAATCAGGAATGCCATCCTCGTCCTCGTCACCAGAAAGAGCGGCAAGCAACTGATCTTGTAATATTCCATACAGGATCATGCCTCCCCATATCTTACGAACTCTTGGAGACCTGATCATTGCATTGTAAAGCGCAAATGAACCCTGCACGGATGCGTTGTAGAAAAGGTAAAGAGCGTTTGCTATGGCTCTTTCCTCACCAGCCTTGGCAAAGTTGACTGTTATGTTTCTTGCGGCCTGAGCGGCTCTGGCTCTGCTGAAGCCTCTTTTCAACAAAGCATCGTATGTTGCAACGCGAACACCGTTTTCAACCGCAGTGTTGGCATCATCAAGCATACCAAGTATTGACCTAACACCCTTACCCAAGAACTGAGTCCTAGCTAATCCAAACTTACCAGCCATTGTGTTGCCAGATATATCGCCAAGAATATCCCTGATATTATTTACCTGATCTTTGACTGTATCAATCTGGTTGGTCGCGTTTTTGCCGCCATCTTCCATAAACTCCTGATACTTCTGAGACCAATAATTGTCCTGATCGTATGGCTCACCTCCGCGTCTGGCTCTAATGTGCTTTCCTATACCTGCAACCGCTGGCATCGCGCCCTTCAGTATTTCTTTTGTTAATCCCTTGCCATCATACTGACCAATGTTCACCAAAGCTGTTTCCAAGTCTCTGGCAAAGTTTGTTACCATAAACTCAGGATTATAAGTTGTATTGATAGATGAGAGATATCTATTTAACTTGGTCATGTATCTGACAACAGCACCGCCTCTGTTGATGCCATCACCATATGCACCCTTCATTGCTCTAGCTATTCTGTCGTCAAATATTAAAATATTAACAGGGTCTTCTTGACCATTAACCTTAACCCCAAGAACATTATCCCTTATTTGATCTGTAACATCTGTAACAACTTCTGCTATATCTTTTGTATCAACTTTATCGTCCTGAACCATTTTAAGAAATGTTTGACCCACCTTATTGCGCTCACCATCCACTATCGATGTCTGGTTTTGCATCATAACGGTGCCAATTATGTCTTCTGCATAAGACGTTCCTCTGCCAGCTACTATTCGAGGATCTTGCCTTCTCTTGCCGCCATAAAGATCACGTTGTTTTCTTTGATATGTTCTCGCAAGTCCAGCTCCATCTTCAGCCATTTCTGATTCCGGATCTAAATTGCCACGCAAAGGAACATAATTTTCATATTGATATTCCTCAGCCATCAATCCACCATCTCTTCTGACGGCGTTTGTGTTGGCAACTATCTGCTTAACATAGTCTCTCACACCATTTAACAGTTGTTGATTTTGCAAGTCCAGAGAATCAACCCAGTTTATGATTGAATTAGCTTCTGTCTCAGACATACCTGAACCAAGACCACGACCATGTCTGTTCTGGACATATTCGTTTCTTTCTTTTGCATGGAGTGCATACATATAAGCATCAGCTATAGCCATCCTTTCGCCATTTACCTTGATAGCATCAATCAAGAAGTAAGACTTTGGTACTTTGCCTCCTGTGAGTTCGCTTATTTTAGCCTCACTGATATCTATATCACCTATAGTGTCCCTCAACGGCTCAAATAAGTTCTGTGTATTTTGCTCTAGCTGAAATCCTATAAGGCCATGAGATCTCTCTTCTCTCATATAAGGATCTAAGCCTTCGGTTACAGTAAACCCATCAGCCTTCAGATCATCTACCATTTTTCCAACAGGCAGCATTGCATCTTGGAACTTTGTTATAAAGCGCTCAGTTCTTGCTAATCTTGCTTCTGCGTTATCGTTTGAGTCCCAAAACTTTCTAGCAACTGGCGCTAATATTTTAGACACATTATTGTAAGTTAATCTTTGATATGCCTCCTCATTTTCATCGACAAGAGCGGTTATTGATTTTGTTGATGGTGGATTGAAGTTGACAGGAACTCTAACAACGGATCTGCTCTGCTTTATCTCTGACTTCTGTTTTGCCGTCAGAAGAGGGTACGCAGTTGTTATTGAGTAAACTGGTATGTCACGGGTGAATCCAAACTCTTCTTTGACGGCTGGCTCAGAAACCAATCCATAGTTTAGAACCACTTTAAACGGTGGAGAGCTATGTGATGGATTCAACCAAATAAGATCCATGTCTTTTTTGCTAATTGAACGGAAAGATCCATCAACAGACCTCATCCTGTCGCCACCCATAGTCCCAGCTTGAGATATTACATTCGGGCCATCTTGGAATCCTTGCTTATGCCAAGCAAAAAATGTTTGCTGTATTGCTGATTCGATATTTTTGAACTTTGAGTTTTCTATTAACTCCTGTTCATGCCCACGAGACAAAATGTGACTGATGCCACTACCGCCTTTTGTTTCGTTGTTGTGTTCACCAGCAAAAAGAATGACAGGCGTGTTTCCATCTCCCTCTTTAATAATCCCAAACAAGGACTCAAACCTCTGTAGGTTTTTGTCTGGGAATCTTACAGGGGCGGAGACAGTGGCAAATCTGTTTTGAACAGGTATGCCAGTGATTGATGCTTCAGCTTGTTGACCAAAGCCAAGTATCTCTGGCGGTGGCGTAACCCTTCTTCTGCTGTACTTTGGAAGAGTCCCGATTACTTCGCCAACTCTGCCAATCTGCTCTGTTTCTCGCTCTGTCAGATTACCTATGTTAGGCTTTATTTCATCATCTGTTTTTCTTGCGAGGGTTTCGAGCCTGTTTGCAAATCTGTCGAGTTCGTCTCTAAAGTTTGACGGATTAATCGAGAGGTCTTCAGTGCCATAGACCGCCCTCGCCTCGACTGGGCTTCCAATGCTCTCTGAGAGGCTTCGTATATTGGAGAGTTCTTTTTCATAACCTGCATTTTCTAGTATCCTTCCATAAAGTCCGTTTGAAAAAAGTGTCGCAAAGTCTGGAACATCTGCGACATTCTTGTCGGTAATAACGCCCTGCTGTAACATTTGTTTGGCGGTAAGGCCGCTCATATTACCTTGTCTGCTTTTTCTTGTTTCAAGAAGGGCTTTTGATAAAGACCATACTGTTTCTTGTATTTCTGCTGGTGTCCATTGATCCCCTGTTATTTGAGAGGCCGCATCAGCCGCTCTACGCACTTTTGCAGAAAACGCTATATAACCAATCCCCTTTTCCCCTATTTTGCCAAATCTGTCCTCAGAACCTTTAACTTGTCTTCCTTTAAATATATCTTGATTAACAAGAGCGTAATTTGCCATCCAAGCATCGTTTGTCACTTCATCAAAAGCGCCTACTAGATTTAACATAAATGAATTTACTTTAGGGCCAGATAATTGCAGTTGCATCTCAGAGCCTTCTGGTGCAGACAACGCTCTCAATGAGTTGTTTATCCAAGCTCCTAATATTGATTCTTCACCCTTATCTCCTTGGACAGATTCTCCCATAATTCTTAATATGGAAGCCCTGTCTTTTGGCCTTCCAGCGTTGTTCCAGTTAGCCCATATGTTTAGAGTGTTTATCGCGTTGCTTTCAACCGATGTCTGTGGTGAAGTTGCTGCCAACAATGCAGTAAATCTTCTTCCATCGTATATTCCAAATATATCTAAAATAGCTTGAGCTGAGTTCTTGTACCAACCTCTTTTAGCTTTTCCTGCAACAGCGACTGATGCCATTTCTTCTTGACTTGGTAACGTGTTAAAGATGTTGACTAGATTATTTATTCTGGACTCAACGTGATGACGCATACCTGATTCGGTAAGCTCAACCTCATCTTCAAGCATGAAAGGAAGTATGTCTGCGTATCCAGCGGGCAATCTACGCCTAGACATTTTTATCTGTTTTGTTTCAGTAGACTTAACGCCATCAGATGGCTCAACAGATAAAGGATTGAATATAGCGGCGACTCTACCTAATCCACTATCTGTCACCCAGTATCCAGTATATCCAGCATCCTTAATCATTTTTTCTGTTAAGGTGGCTACATATTCAGCTTTTTGTTCAACTTCCGTTTCAGGAGAAAAGGCGCGAACCTCTCTGTCTGCCACAGGCTCTGCTTGCTCCCTAAACCCATCAGGGTCTAAGTCAAAGTTGTACAGGGACTCTAAAGGAACATTTACTTGATATACGTTATCTCCAACTGAATATTCTTTTTTGTACCCTATATCCTCACCTACGTTCATGCCGTAATAGCTTCTTGCTGGATACATTTCCTTGTGTAGAGCGGCTCTTCGTTGCTCCTCGCCACGCATTCTAAAATTTGTTCTTTGCTTTTCTGGATCTATTGTTTCCAGATCTGCTATTGGAGAGTAATGTGTTAAAGTTACGAAACCGCTTTCCGGTTCCGCATCGACCTTTCTAGCCAAGCCTCCTGAGACTGTTTTGCGCGAGAATCGAGAACTGCCAGCTCTTCCTCCAGTTCCCGTTGCTCTTGCGTTGTCTGCCCTCTCATCTCGTCTTGAATCAAGCTCTTCACTGCTTTCTCTAAATTCTTGTCCTTCATTTTTAATCTCCATATCTGGGGCTATACCCTCTTCCATAACAAAAGAGGGAAGAATTACTAATTTTTGATCTGCATATACGGTATTTGCAGGGTCTGCTCTGTTACTTAGTCCAGAAACCTCGTTAAAGTTGACCCAAGAGTTTTGACCTCTTGTTTCTGTTGTCATGGCTCTAGCCGCTAGAGGACTATACATTCTAACGTGAGCCTGCCAAGCATTTTCTTCTCCGCGAGCGGTGAATGTAGATCCTTCAAGACCGTGACCAAAATAATCGTGAACGATTCGGAATATATCATTAACTGTTGCAGGCGATCCGTCTATTAACTCACCAGAATCTGCCAACATGGGATTTTGCGCTATGTCTTGTGGTGTTATTTCAGAGGTGCCAAAGCCATCCTTTGTAGAAAAAACCCAAAGATGGTTATTGTCTCTAATATCTGCTAATACATCCTTTGAACCTCTGGGGTAAGGATTTTTTCCATTGCGAATGAACTCAATTTTTATACCTGTGTCTTTTACAAACTGCCATTGAGCCAGTGTTTCATCTGCCATAGCTTTATAAGCTGCAATTACATTTGGATCATCAGGATTGCTTTCCGATTCCTCAAAGGCTACAGCTATTCTTCTTGCAAGCTCTGTATTTACCTGCACATATTCAGCCTGTCGCCTATTAGGTAGGCCAACTGACTGCATATACTGAGCTTTAGCATCATTGACAACTGCCAAGGGGCCAATAAGATTATCAGGAAGGTTAGGAAGTCTAACTATTGAGAACTTTCTAGTTTGATCTCCGGCAACAGCAGGGCCAATCTCATCAATAAACTTCGCGCCAGCCCTAGGTTTTCTAGCTAATACAAGAGGGCCGACTTGAAGAACAAAGTCAGCACCAATAACTGGCTGCATTGTAATTCTATCGTAAAAATAAGAATGTCGTGTCGGGTCAAAGCCAACCTGAACTACATCGGGATCATTTATCATTCGTTCAGCAAGAGCAAACGCCTCTTCTGTAGAGAAATGTTTGTACATACCCTCTATTGTAGCAAATGGGCCTTTCGCAGCACCCTTTGCCACATTCAATGCTGCCCCATAAGGAGCTTCAAATGTTGCATTAGTCACTGCCCCAACACTTTGATGAGAAATAACTTTGTTAGCTAAGGATTTTCCATCCTCCGTTTTTTCTTTAGATCTTTTGCCGTAATGTATTGTTGGAACCCAAACCCCATTATTAGTATATGCAGGTATATCCAATCTTAGGCCAGTCAACAATCCATCAAAAGATGAATTAAGTTGGTTTATCATAGGTATTTGAGATTCTTTTAATCCTCTATTAAGGTCTTCCAGAGTGGCTGGCTGCGGAACAGATGGATATGGAATTGCAGGCTTGAATAGATTAACTGCTCTGTCATATTCCCTTGCATCAATAACATTATTTGCCAGATCATTTGCAGCTTTTTCAAGCTCAGGAACTCTAAGAGTCACATCTTTGAAAGCGCCCTTTATTCTTGCAACATTACCTTTTTCTGGCTCTGTAAATCCTTGCAACACAAGCGCTCTTGATGCCCTTGCTCCGCCAAATTGTTGATAGGCTCTTTCAGCAACCCTGTCTCTTCTTCCTACTTTCCCAGATTTTATATCACTGAACAGCTCATCAACGCTCTTGAATCCAGCCTCGTTGTATCCACCAAATATACGCTTGATGAATTGAACCATACGCCTGAACAAACCCTTTGGCCTGCCAGCAATCTTGAGACGACCATCGGTGTAGGCGCGGAACATCTCAGCTATAGCTTCTTCCTGCTGACCTTCTGGATCTAGGTCTGGATACATGAACTCTGCACGATCTAGGAAGGTGTAATCTCTCTGTATGTTTCTGCCGCCTGTTCGCTTTGTATATTTTCTGGACTCTGCCGCCTTCACAAGAGACTGGTACTCAGCGTCAGTGAAAAGACCCAGAGCCTTCATTGAGTGAATGATCTCGTGGTTCAATACCCCTGCTAATCTTTGCTCTAACTCTGCGTCAGATAGGTTGGGGTCATATATTTCCATAGCAAGAGTTATTATGCGTCTGCCATCAACCCCTTTTGTCTCCTCACCCTCAACAAGAAACGGCATTTCCTTGCCAGTTTCAGGATCTATCTCCACACCAACATCAATCACATTTGTGGTTGTCAGATCAACGTCAGCCAGACCTATGCCAGCAAGATACTTGCGTAAAGAGTTGGCTATGGTGTTTAGTCTTCTTCTGTGATTATCGGTAGGCACTGCCTGATCTGCCTCAGACACTGCTGATCTGGCTTCGTTTGCTCTTAGCTGAACCTGTGGCTTTGGTTTTGGCCCAACCGCTGCCTGAGCGTTTCTAAGGCCGTTTTGCTGAAGATCTACGCGACCATTTAGATCACTAACTCTTCTCTGCTGTGCCTCCAGCTCTAACTGTTCTTGTTGAGTCGCGGTAGACCTGCGCTTCATATCCTCAAGAACGCGTTGCTCCTGAGCCTGTTGCACCCTTAACTCTGCCAAAGTTGATTCAAACTCCTGAACTCTCTGCTCTGCCTCATTAGGCACGGCTTCTTCAAGTGTTTTTTCTGGCTGTATTGGTTGATAAACAACTTCGTCTTTCTTGTTTCTGCCGACAGGATTTAATTCACCCTGCCTTGCCAGTTTATCTATAAGAGACTGAGCTTCTACAGCGCCTATTTTTAATTCACGCTGTAGTTTTGGTCTGCTTATTGTTCCGTCTTTGTTTGTAACTCTGTTAGTCTCAACAGCCACCCTTGCCAGAGATAAGTTATCGGTAACTTTTTTCTCTGCCTCTGCTTCCTCTACTGTTTTTGACTGAACAATGTCAGGCTTTTCTCTTAACTCAAGATCTTTAAGTATTCTGTCTTTTTCGGGGCCATCAGGGAGAACAGCCTCAATCTCTCTCAAGGATGTTGGTGCTGATTGATCAATATCAGAACCCGCCCTTAGACGACTGTTGCTTATTCTTTGTGCCAGACCTGACGGAAGGCTAGACAATTCTATGGAAAGGCCACCAAGCTGGCTTTGCCTTGCGGCTGCACCAAGTGCTTGTGTTTCGTCAGTGCGGTTCTGTAAGGCAGCTTGTTGTTTAACGCTGTCAATAGCACCTAAGTAACCAACTGTGCCTTGCTGGACATCCTCTTCAGTGGCAGTTTCTTCTGGAACACGCTGATCAGTAAGTTGCAGTCTTGGGGCTGGCAGTAATGGTGTATCAACCCCTGCTGGCCCAGCCATAGATGCTTCTGCTCTTGCTACATTGCCAACAACCTCAGCACCCTCTTCCTGCTGATCACGCTCAAGTTGCTCTCTTGCTTTAACGACCTTTTTTATGCGCCGCCCAGCAATGCTTTCCAGTAGGAAGTTAAATGTGGCACCAGCACCACCGCCGTAGATAGCGTCATCAGAGTATGCACTTGCAGACAACTCAAGGTCTGGGTTGTACATATTCTTTTCGACAAGATCCTGTAAAACAGCCGCGACAACTTCCTGACCACCCTCTTGCAATCCAGCAACGCCAGCGCTTTTTAATCTTTGTGTTATGGTTTTTATAGCTGATTTTTTTGCCTGCTTTGGAACCTTCTTTAGTATGTTGGCAACAGCGCCAAACACCTTGCCCACAGGCAGTGCCTCAGTGGCACCGATTCCACCACCCATAAGAATGGATAGTTCTCTGTTGTCTACTTCGCCGCCCTCTTCAAGAACCCTAGCAGTCCTATCAACCTGATTCTGTGCGCCGAGAGCAACACCCATAGTTCCAGCAGATACTGAGCCAGTAAGTCTTGTGGCCTTTGCTCCGGCACCAGCAAGACTAGCAACCTTTGCGCCTCCAGCAAACGGAACCAAGAAAGAGGCCAAGGAGCCAGCGGCCTGACCAGACTTACTCATCACATTGTCATCTAGCGGCCCAAGAACGTAGTCAATGCCACTTCGAGCCGCATCGGTAATACCCTGACCAAACGCCTCTATTTCTTCTTCACCTTGATCTCCGGGAATGTAAGAAAGTCCAGCGGCAGCTAATGAGGCTATACCTCCGGGGATGTCTGCAAAACCTCTTCCAAAGCCAGAGGCAAGACCCTTGCCAAAGTCTATGAGATTGCCTGTTTCTGATGTTTCTGGAGCGGCAGCAGTGGGCGCAACGCCAAAGCCCTCGACCTGATCTATATAAGATCTGATCTCAGCGTCTTCTGCCTGTGTTGGAGATGATCCAGCAACGCTTACGGAGTAAGTTTTTCCTGTCCGTGGGCTGGTGGCGTAGATAATGCTCATATCGCGCCCCTAAGATGCTGGTGGAGGAGTAACAAAATCTGGATAATTTAATATTTCTCTTCTTAGGAATTGCGATTCCTGCTCCAGTCTAGCCTTTGCCTCTGGATTAAGAGGCCCACCCAAGTCATCCACACCTTTTACAAGAAGATCTGTAACCTTATTTAGTCTGCTAACGGCATTTGCGGCTGTCATTCCTGTTTTATTTTTTGCAAGTTTAGCCCTTGCGTTTATTAGGTCAACCACACCCTCTTGATATCTTGACTCTGCTTCTCTCATAGCGCTAAGACCAGATATACCAGCCTCACCCAATGCGCCTAGAAGGGTTGGGTTTGTGGATGACATAAGTGACAGCCCAGCTTGAGCCAGTGACAGCCACTTGTCCTGTTCTGCGCTTTTCTTCATGCGTTCTTGCATTGCCAGTATTTCAGACTCAAGAGATGACACCGCGCCAGTTGATTGCTGTGAATAAACAGGTTTATTTGAGTCTGCACCGCCAGCTTTGTCTTCTGCTTTTTTGTCATCAGTTTCCTCTGTTGCTGTAGAGGAATCGCCACTTTTAGCTTTTGCTTCTTCATTTATCTTATCAGCTTCATCAACGGCCTTATCTAATACGTCTTTGATTCCACCTGAATCATCGGATGAACCCATTTCCGCAGCAGTTTTTGCCGCGCCTACTGTAGTTTCAGCAACTTGCTCCTGACTTGAAAGATCAGAAAATGGAAACTTTCTTGATGCTACAGAACCCTCTCCTGTTGGATCAATACGTTCTGCCCTATATTCACTTGGAGATTTAACCTTAACGCCAGAGCCTCTTGCCCTTCTTACATAATCTTTATATTCTTGGCTCTCTTCGGTTATCAGGTCTGCGTATTGATCTTCTCTGTATGATTGACGCTCACCAGTTTGCTCGCCACTTCTTGCGCCAGCGCGAGCTTGAATATCACCCTCTGTCTCAATGTCAGCAAGCCTTCTTCCCTCTGGCCCTAAAAGAGACTGAGCTATATTTTTGAATGAAAAATCAGAAGTCTCTTCGGTTTTTAACTCTGGATACATAGTTGACGCTGCGGCTTCACTTATAGGATTAACAGCAGAAAGAGCTTTTGATAACATACTTGGCGAGTCGTCATCTAAAGACCCTGCTAATATAGAGCTTACCTCTGCTGGGTCATCAGTTCCAGCGGCTCTGACTGCTCTGTTTATTTGTGCTTGACTGTATGGCTGTTGCCCCTGCTCAAATCCAACTATGGCAGGAATAATATCAGAGCCTCTGTCAGCAAGATTAATTTCAGCATCAGGGTCTATGCCTGTTTTATCTGCAAGAAAATCTATGTAATTGCCAGTCGGGTTGTTGTCTGATGGTGGTGCATACTTGTTGGCAAGACCTCTGAGGGTGTTGACTCCATACTTATCTCCATAGGTCATAAGCAGTCGCTGTATTGCTCTCAAGCCCTCATCATCTGACTCAAATGTGGCATAGCCGCCATCATCGCCAGACTCACCTATAAAGCCAGCGCCGGGTCTTATGTTGCCGGGATTTCTTTGACGCAGACCAAGAGGTAATCCATTTTGAGCCTTGATTACCCCACCCTCAGCAAAGCCTAGTGCCTCTTTGATGGAGTTCATTATGTTGCCGTCACCCCCAAAGCCAATCTGATCTGCAAGAGAGTCTCCGTTACCATCTCTATCTTGTTTTGTGCCTAGAAATGTATTCCCCTGAAACAAACCTATCTTGCCGTTCTTCATACGGACTTCTCTTATTCTTTGCCTTGTAGAGCCACCAGAAGCCATAGCCATAATGCCGTCCTGTGGCATTGGTGTTGGCTGAGGCATTTGTGATTTCATCGGCTGAGACATAACAGAGCCTATGCCGCCTTCTGCCATAGCAGCTTTTGGAGCCATAGCTTCAGACATACCCATGATTCCTTGTGCAGGCACACCAGCAGAGGCTACAGCTTCTTGAGCAACAGTTGGTTCATCTGCTGCTTTACGCATATTGAAAGTGTCGCGCATACGTTTGCGGCGTGTAATTTCACTCAGAACCAAAAACTGAGGCGCACTACCTGATGGCATCTGCATTTCATTAATCAGTTGCTTTTCAGAGAAGTTCTTTAGGTTGTCCTGAATGTCTATAATATTCATTATCCCATAAGCCCTTTATAAAGACTCAGACCAGCTATGCCAGTTCCAAGCGCCTGTTGTATTGGATTGTAAGACTGAAATTTCTGTGACTCTGTAGAAGGTGCCACAGGAACACCCCTAAGAATAGATGAGTAGAACTGTAACTGCTCTCTTGGATAATCTCTTTGACGAACAAAATCTTCGTAAGCTGTATCAAGTCCAGCCTGATCTCTAGCCATTTGAGATTTGCCTATGCCCTCAAGTAACTGAGCAGCCTCGACATCACCAGCCCTAGCCGCCTTACCAAGCTCTGCCAGTTGAGCAGCTTGCTGACCACCAAGCTCTGCCGCACCAAGACCGAGTTTTTCTGCTGCTTGTCTTTCTGATGCCTGCGCCTGCTCAACACCAAGCCTAGCACCTCTGTCTCTCTCGAACTGACTTTGAGCCTGTTCAAATGCTTGTTGAGTTCCTGTGGCCTGTATGTTTGCGAGATTCCTAGCAAGTGCTTCTTGCGCCATTGAGTCTTGCACTGCTTGGCGCGAACCACCAAACGCTCCGGCTTGCACTGCGGTTGCATCTCTGCCTGCTTGTTGTCTTTGATCCTCAAGTATTGCTTGTTGTTTCTGGACATCAATCACATTCTGTATGTAGGGGGACATATACTTCTGAGCGGCGGCTGAATCAAACTCACCAGCAGCGCCAAACTGGGTTGGTGTGAACTGACTGCCTTGCTGCGCTCTTGCTATATTTGCTGCTGTAGCCAGTTGAGCCGCTGGGAGACCCTGTATGCCTTGCCCAGCAGTTTGCCTAACCTGTGCCTCTGACGCAAGAACATCTGCCCCCGGAGTTGCTATTCTTTGACCAGTAAAAGGAGAATATGCAGCTTTAGATTCAGCTTCTGTTCTGTCCAATAGGCGTTCAAAATCACCTCGCACATATTCGGGCAAGTTTGTCTGCGTGACCGTTTGTGATGCTGGTTGTGGTGAACCGCCGCCGCCTTTACCCATTTTCTAACTCCATTCTATAAGCAATATATTCTGGTTTCCATCCATGTTTTCCAAGCCAGCGTCCCCACGCCTTACGACCATAACCTTCTAGGTGAGTGCATTTATTGTCCCTTGCAAAGCTCTCCATAGTTTTTTGAGCCATTGGAAGCCACTCACCCATTCTTGAACCACCTATCCAATCCATAGCCATCGCTCTTTTTCCGGGATAACTAATAACCCTTGTAGTGATGGCTGCTATAACCTTTTCTTCTTCCATAATCACCCAAAGAACATATAGACCTGTTTTTATTCCGTGATAAAGGTCATCTATGTGATACTTGCCTCCGGATGTTTCAACTGATTTGTGCATTACCCTGCTGACACCGTCCCAGACAATGCCAACAGCCTCCTTGGGAACTGCTGATATAATCATACTGGTAGCATATCTCCTTGTGGTACTTGCTTAGGCTGCTCATCTTTTCCAGTCCTGAGATTTCTAACCCTATCCATCATTTCATAAAGAGCCTCAGAGCCAGCGTCAGTAGAACCGTTGCCAAGCCCACTGACCACATCAGCAGGAACAATAAACTCACCATCTGAAAGAACAACATCCTGATCCCCTTCTAGGGTGGCTGGAATCATATCATCCATACCATCTCCGATGCCTGACACCTTGCCCTCTTCAACCATAGCGTTTGCTTGGAACTCTCCTCGCTGCACACGGTCTACAAGATCTCTCAATGCTTCTTCGCCATATCGAGCGACAAATGCACCAAGAGCCACTTCTGGAGATGGTGACTTACCTTCGATTGCATCTACAGCACCACTAATAAGCTCTTTATCGTTTGCCTCTGGCATCATGCCGCCTTCTTGCCTTCTTAACAAATCGCCAGTAATACCCGGCTGACTTAATTCTCTCATAATTAAATCTATTTCTGTTTGCTGGGATTTAGTTGTATATTCGTCACTTGGCCCAAGCGCATCCAGCCTATCATGAAGTCCTAATCGTTCCTCTTTTGATAATACTTTGCCGCCTCTTCCATATGCCAGAGATGCTATACCGCCTGACTTCAGGCTTGTTAAAGACTGATCAAAATAACCAAACTCTGGGTCAATTCCCGGCCTGTAATCTTTTCCGGGGTCTTTGGGATCATAAACCGCAGCCTCTGACTCAGGTCTGATTTTACCCTTTGGCATCATGCTACCCTCTAGCCCTTGAGGTGCCAGAAGATTTGTAGAACCCAAAGCAGTAGCACCTAGCGCACCGCCAACATAAGGCATAGCATCACCAGTGAAAGCTCCAGTGTAGCTTCCGGGGGTTTGCATTGCTGCTGTGGGGTCATTAAAAATACCACCTAGCTTTCCTGTGGCTCCTGTAGCCCCCAAATTCAGATTACTAGTTGCAGCGTCTGCCGCTGTGGTAGCACCCATTCCAGCAGATGTGGTTCCTGCAATCCTCATGGGATCTGCAACAGTTCCTGCCCCTACTGTATTGGCTTGATTTGCAGCATTTATAGCGTCTGAACCACCACCCATCAATGACCCAAGCGCCTTACCACCAAGGTATGATGTGAGTCCTGTTTGGATGCCCTTGCCCAGATCTCCAGTCTCAAGATAAGACCCAAGTCCTGAGCCAATAGCGCCAGCACTTAAAGCACCTAGCCCCCCTAATAATCCAGCGCCGCCTAGGGCAGAGCCGCCTAATCCTAATAATAGTGGTAACGCCATATTATACTCCTATAGGGCTGCGTATTCTGATTTTGCGTCAAATGACGGGCAGGCTTTCTCCGAAAAATCACAGTGACCGTATATCTCTGCGTCTTCGTATCTATCAAGAATGTCTGACAATAGCTTTGCTAGTGTCTTTTTCTGTTCTTCCGTGCGTGTGTCTTTAGGATCTCCGTCAGAGTCAGCACCACCAACATAACATATCCCGATGCTAGTAGAGTTATGCCCTCTACAATGAGCGCCATTGATCTCTTCAGGACGACCAGCATGAAGCGAACCGTCCAGCTCAACCACCCAATGATATCCAATATCACTCCAGCCGCGCTCTTCAGTGTGCCACCTCTTGATCTCAGCCGTCTTTACATCACGCCCCTCTGGGGTATCAGCGCAATGAACGATAACTTTATTAATCTCCCTCATCTTACTCACCATACTCTTCTATTAAGTTGTTAATCGGTATCCAAGTTCTCTGATCTATTCTACCATCTTTTATTAGAATATCGTAGACCCCATATGACCATCCAGTAAGACTATGTTTAGCATACTCTTCGACATGACCCTGCGGTAAACTGCAACCCAGATTAATTACAGTAAGAAACTGACCGCCCATCTTTGGAAAGGCTTTATCAAGTCTTTTATGGGTATGACCAAACACCACATCATGTAACGCATCCCTTGATATTTGGTTCTCACAGTGCATCCCACCGTATGCCTTACCCATTCCATTGATTGGGGCGTGTGTAAAACCCACATCTCCTACAAAATAGAACTCCTTATAAGGAGAGTATGTCCAGCCATAATCGTCCATAGTGGCAAACAGTATTTTATCAAGCATATCCACTACTTCTGGATTTTTATTTGTGTACGACCATATTCTATCTTCGTGATTACCTAGAGTAACATGCCTAGGCACATCATATCCAGACAAACCCTTGTGAAAAGCCCTTATTGCTTCTTGAAAACTTTGCATGTCATCTCTAAATGACGGTTTATTTTGCCCTTTTACAGTGTCATTTTTATCAAAACTGTTTAACGAGTCACAGGTAGCAAAGTCGCCTATTTGTATTATTTGATCTACCTGCTTTATTTTTGCGTAGTTTCCCATCGCAAAAAATCTGTTTTTATTCGAAAGAGACGGACTGTCGTGACAGTCCCCTATTGCTAAAACTCTTTTTGTCTCATCAGGTTTTGACTTTCTTTGTTGTATTCTGAATCTAGGTTGTAAAATAACAGTGGTTTGGTCTATTATTTTAGCCGCTGTGGCTGCTTGCTCAGTCACAATCCCCATCTCCCTAGCTTTTCTTAGGCGCGAAGTAAATGTTGAGTAATTTACTTTAGCCTGTTGAGCGGCCTTTATTACACTTTTACCGTTTTCTATAAAAAAACGAGCTGTTTCTTCATATATTTCTCTAGGCAATGGTGGTTGGGCCAAAGGACAATCCCCTTAAAAAGTTATCGGTAACTTTTTATTTGCAAGATTGTACCAGCTAAGTGTCTATTTTGTAAGCCCTTTCACTTTTTGCCAAAAAATTTGGTTGCTGCGCGTGTTCCAAAGCTAGCAGCTACGATTGTTCCCAATGTATATTGGTAGTAGGTTGGCATGGTCTCCAAGGCCATAAATCCGTCAGATACTATTTGTCTGCCCCAATCACCACAGAATGATAGTATTAGAGGGATTGAGAAGATTATAGTAAGCCATTCGTCTTTCCAGCTATGGGCAGAAGCATCAGCCATCTTTAGATCCCAGTCGATCTCTCCTGTTGCTTTTTTCTGCATAACCACAGCCTCGGCCTGAGCCTGAGCCACCCTAGATGCAGTTTCTGCTTTTTTTGTTTCAACCTTGCCTTCAAGCCAAGTACCAACAAGAGACCCTATTGGGCCTATAAGAGCCTGTATCATTATGATCCCCTTACATACATAAATCTTCATACTTCGTGGTGTGCCGCCTGTGTTCTGACATATCACCACTTCTACAACTTAAAAATCTAATCAACCAAGCAATCATTTTTTATTCATCCACGCTGTTGTTCCCATATATGCGCCGACTATACCTGCACCACTGAGGAATATAAGATCAGTGACCGCTCCAAGCCCCTCTAATTTTTCTGCTGAACACCAAGGAGATGCTAAAAATAGTGCGTAACAACCCATAAATATTAAAGTGTATCTAGCCATTCTTAACTGAGCTAAATTTTTTCTTAACTCAGTCTCTGTCTTTTTTATCTCCTTAACGTGAGAAAGCTCCTCGTCTGTTACGATACCATCCCCGTCTTCATCGTACTCAGCATACGCAGAATCTGTTTGTAATTTTTTCTGAGCCATAAAGTTACCTATAACTTTTATGATACAGAAACAGTAACAGTGCCTAGTGAAGTGGTTGCTGATACTGTACCTGAGTGTATTTCGGTTTTGCCGACAATCTTTAGAAAGCCGCCGTCAGCTATATATATGTCTCCTTGAGACAGAAGATTATTATTTCCGTCCGTTGGTATTTCCTGAAGGTTTAATTGAGGGTTTTGTGCCTGCCTTAAAAATATTTCTAAAGCTCGCACTAGATCGCTAATGTACTTTTCGTCTATGTTTTGTGGAGCTGTTGGAAGCCTTGGAAATGGCGTTACGTTTGTAGCCATTATCTTCTCCCATCAGGACGAACATCCACCCTAGGACTTCCGAGCCTCCATCTAACCCCGGTTGTGTTACAATCTATCTTAATAGAGTAAGCTCTGCCTCTAAGCCTTACATCTGCCTTATTAGTGTATTGCTCAAAAGGAACTGTGGTAGATGTGGCGGTTCTGTCTATCTGACTAATCTCTGATTGCAAGAAGTTACCGCCGGGAAAGTTGTTTGCCTGCAAAGTAACATTTACCTTTGGGTCAGCGTTTGTTGATCCGTTAAAAGTGAGGTCAGGTATTACTCTAGTTATAAAAGAAAACTTGTCACCCGCTCCCATATCCATAGGGCTTGACTCAATTGACGATACCATTACAGAGCCATCGTCACTGTATCCGCTCTCGTGGTTAAATAAATAGTTGCCTTCAGCGCCTATTGGGAAATCTCTTATACCCTTATCCAAAAAGGCTGACCTGCCAAGGTTTCCATAGTACCAAGTGTCTTCAGCATAATTAAATATGACGTATCTATTGTTTTCACCTGTGCCACCATTGGCAGTGGAGTTCCCATCAGAACAATAAAACCATACGACCTCACTAAACTGCGAGTTTACGGCAGCGTACACTTTATCAGCCTGATCAAAATCAAAATCAAAGAAAACTCTTTCTCTGACAGAGCATGGTAGTTGTTTTGTCTTACCATCATAAACATAGAAGTTTTGCCTGCCCATCCAATATACAGAGTCTTCTACAGCTATCGCTGCGTTTGGCCCCATTATGGTGGTGTTAGAAGCTATTGGCTGTATGCCAAATGTAAACGGCGCTCCAATAAACTGCATAGAATGCACAGAGCTATCAGTTATAATGATAATCTCTCTTTTGGTCTCTATGGCTTTTACAAACTTAGATCCAGAACCTATGCGAAGATCTCCGGCAGTGTTTGTTGATGTGGGATTCCAATCTAAAAATGACTCTTGATCGGAAAATCTTATAAGAAGTGGATCTTGATCCGTTCCACCCAAGGGATTAGCGCCAAAAGCTATGACATGCCTATCTACATCAGACACCATGATCTGTTTAGCTATAATTGGACACTCTTTAGCTCCTGCTATTGATGATATTTCCACAGCCCTTGTTGTAACTCCATTACTCTTATCCCAATGATATATAGAGCTGTCTCTAGGATTTATAAGCAGATCCTCTCCAAAGTTGTCCTGACTCCAAACACGAAGAGATGTTACCACGCTGATTGTTGTGCCTGACCCCCAAGTGCCTCTACCCCAAGTTCCAGCTCCCCATCCGTTTCCGCCAACACCTGTGTTTAGTCCAGCGTTTATCTGATAAACGCCGTCAACACCAGCGCCACCATTGCCGCTATCGCTTGCATTGGCTATTACAGTGGTGCCGCCTGTGTCTTTCGCTACAAAGGTATAGGTGCTTGATGATGGCACAGATGCTATTTCATACTCTTGATTTAGAACCGCCGCTGTTACCAGTCCGCCCAAACTAACAGCGTCAGAAAAGGTAACAAAGTCACCTACCGATGCGCTGTGTCCGCTATCAGTTGCTGTAATTGTTGATGAGCCATCTGTTGCAGAAAATGTTACACCGTTTGTTGTTGTTTTTCTAATCGGTGTAATATCGTAAAAAGCCTGACCCTGCTCTATATAATATTTGGATTCTGTCCCCACACCCAATAAGTCAGATCCATCTAAAGCAACCCAGTTAAATAAGCCTCTGGCTGTGCCTATATATGTATTTTGAGAATACTTCTCCCAACCGCCTATCACCTCTGGATAGCCCTGCCTGAACCTGATTAAGTCACAGTCTACCCATCCCCCCTCATTAGAGTAAGATGTGATATCCCTATTTATGCCGGGGGTAAATTGCAGTTTGCTTAAAGCCACAGATACTCCCCTTATATTTCATTAGGCCAGTCGTTAATCTTAGCAATGGTTTTTACTGTGCCATCTGAATTACGCTCATCCTCAAACAAAGCCATAAATGCAGCTAAATCAGATGCGCCATTCAACGCTGTCTCTATCTCTGCACATTTGGTACGGATGGAATCCCTGTACGTAGTTACTGAACTAGGTATGGCTGTAGACTTTTCAACATTGCGAGTAACGTACCAGTCATGCACGGAAAGTTTATCTGCTGCTGTTCGTTTTGTTTGTGCTACCCACACATATTTAAGACCTCGTGTTACACCTTGTGCGCCTGTCGTTGGGTCTGTAACAGCATCGCCATCCGCATCTACCCACAATGTATCCGTTAGGCTTTTAGGTATGAGTGTGCCATCAGCCTGTCTGCCACTATAAAATCTATCGTCAAATGCAGCTTCACTTGCTGGGGGGTCTTCCCATGTAATACCAATAGCAGACTTCTCGCTATCGCTATAACGCATCCAGACTTTAGGATACTGCGTACCATCTGTACCAATAAACTCTCGTCCTACTTTAAGGGTTGCCCCATTATATTTCCACGGCATTTTACATTCTCCTAAAAGGCATTAGCAAATTTAAATGGGCTATGAGCAAAGGCCATATAAACAAATGTTCCACCACTAGCGTTCACATATGCTTCTGACCCTCTAATTTTGAATCCATTGCTCAAGAAATCACGATTGTATGCAGCGTCAGAGGCTTCTGCATATGTACCACTTGGAAACAAAAGACCATCCATTACGTTGAAAAGGTTTCTTTTGTCATCCATAATATGCCAGTCAGCCGCTGAGTCTACTCTCTTGGACATAACAAAAGCTGGTCTGAATCCTGTGTAGACAAATGGCCCGTCATCGGCTCCATTTCCAGTGAAGGAACCTATAGAACTATATCCTTCAATTTCTGCAAATACCCATGCCACATAATCTTCACCAGACTTATTAACACTATCAACAGATGAACCAGTAGAACCAATTCTAGGCACTAAAGTTGTAGTGTTACTGCTATCAAAATCTGACCAGCCGCCACCTGCATAGTTTGTTGCTATATTAGCTTGTGCGTCTGAAAAATAAACCAAGTTATTATTGCTGGTCAAACCTTTCCACTTAACAAACCAATAAGAAAATGCTCCACTACCTGTGTCACGACTTTTGCTCATAACGAAAGCAGGTGTTTTACCCAATCCATGCCCAATAGTATGAGAGGTATTGCCCGTCCCAGTGTACGTTAGTACGCTAAATCCAGCGTCGGTATTAGCCGATACGCTAGAATCAATACCACTTCCGTCTGTATTTGTTGAGGCACTGCCGCCAGCTTTCCAGTTCCAAGCAACGTAGGTTTTGCTGCTTTGATTACTATTTATCTTTGTACTTAACGTGAACCCATCACTATCAAAACTTTTAAGATTTGTTGCCGCTATATTTTCAGCAGTGGTTTGGTCAATCGCAAGTCTACCACCATTCGGGTTAGTGCCTCTTACGCTATCATAAAGTGAGTGTTGGTAAGCTGTGTTTCTACCTTTAATCCAGACCCAATCAGGCTGAAAACCAACACCAGTAATTGCATGTGGGTCATTGCCATCACCAGTATATAACACTGTGTTGAAATTATCGTCAGCTTGACTGCTTTGTCCGGGGCCGATTGTTATGTCTGGGAGGTTGGATGTACAAGGCGCAAGATAACCAGACAAACCTATAGTGTCATAAAACTTACCAACACCGTTGTCATCACTTGCCGCTGCACTACCTGATGTTTTCAGGCCAGCAAATGTATCATCCTGACCAAAGTTGACAGCAACAAAACCACCGTTTTCAGTATCTGCTGCGAATCTAAACGGCCCAGTCACGCCAGTAAATGCCGCTGTCCCTGAATTTTGCACAGTTCCATTTATACTAAAATATATATTGCCATTGTCTGCATCTATGTAAATGCCAACAACATCACCAGAACCGTCTGCGGCTACTGAATAAGAACTGCCATAGCTAGTGTAAGAGCCACTATTTATTTTGCGTCCATCCCGATACATTCCATAAGTGAAAGTGTCTTGCCCTAAATACCTGTTAGCACCAGCATTTGTGGTTCCTGCAATAACTCCGGGATCAGCGTTTCCAGTGTCTATGAGATACTCTGCATACCATTTGCCACTGTCAAAATAAAAGCTACTGTATGCCTGTGCAAAATTGCCAGACCTTTCCACTTTTAAGTTGCCTTCAAAGAAGGAGGTGACTGAGCCTGATACATCTAACGGATTAAAAATAGCAAAATTATTAGTCGGGCTGTCTAGCACGACATCTGTTGCGGCTAGGTTAGCAACAGTCCAATCATTTGTGTTTGCGCTTTCATCGTCACCAATTGCGCTGCTGTCGTCGAAGGGAAGATAAAAACCATTATCCCCATGTGAACCTGAGTAGGCTTTTGGAATCCACACTCCGTCTTTAGTTTCGCCAAATGAACTTGGTGTTAACTGCTGACCATCAATGTTGTGAAACTCAGCCATGTAGCCATCAAAGTTTAAACTATTGTTACTGGCACTTCTTGCACCAATCGCACATGATTTACCATTCGTATTCCAATTTGAATTACTACTACTGCTGATGCTACTGCGTTGGTCTGCGGCAAATGATGTTTCTTCAGTGCCGTTAATATACAATCTGAGACGATGCGCTGCTGTGCCATTATCTTCGTCAAATGCAACAACTATGTGATACCAAGCTGAAAAATCCCTGAACAATCTGTTTGTTTGAATATAGTGGGATCCACCACCAGCGTTTATCTGAATGTAAAGAGTGTCATTGTAAAATGCACAAACAGTCCACGCCTCACTTTCTTCTGCAAACAAAGTGTGCCAATTACCCCCGTCTTGACTAGCCCTTTTAACCCACATTGAAACAGTCCAAGTGGTATCGTCTGTTGCTGCCGCACCCCAAGTTCTTGATAGTCTAGGGGTATCGTCATTATTAAAACGCAAAGACTGGTCAATAGTGTTACTATAAATCCCAGTGCTAGGCTGATCCCCTGCGCCTGTTCCCTTAATTATACTCATTAGGTCAAGGCTCCTGATGCTGACACTAATATGGTATTACTACCACTAGCTGCGCTGCAATAGTAAGCTAAATGATATGTGCCAGTTGCTGAAATGGCAGTTAGTGATGCCGCATTTATTGCTACATCAGCATGGGCTGCAATGGCGTGATTTCCACCATTAATGAACATAATGTTACCCGACTGTCCTGCTGCTGCGTTTGTAAAGGTCAGCGTTAGACCGCCAGCCGTAGTGCATTTAAAATCATTGCCTACTGCTAAATCAAAACTACCATCGTTGTCGGTGGTGACATGACCGCTGGCTCTTCCTGCTACTGTAATATCGTTGTTAATCGCCAAAGAAATATTATCTTCAACCGTCATAACAGCAGTGCCATCAAACTGTTGGAAGATTATATCTTTAGCATCTGTTAGAGGCTTTATAACTACATCACTGGAAGAGTTGGCAATGTTTAACTTGTTTCCAACAAGACCTAAACTTGCGTCATCCTCAATACGAACAACCTCGGTGCCATCAAATTGAGATATAACCAAATCATCAGAGTTAACGGCTGGCTTCATTATAACTTCGCCAGCAGTCCCATCTAAATCAAAAGCAATTTGATCCACACCACCATCTTGAAGTTTAATGTCTCCAGTCGTTGAGTTTAGGTGTAGCTCTCCAGTTGAATCTATAGATATAGGAGTTGCTGCAATAGTCACTCCGGTTGTGCCATCGTGAGTTATTGTTGCATCGGCACCCACTCCCAAACTAATTAAAGAGCTATCAGAATTTAGTAATAAATCGTCACCAACTGTAAGATCATCAGTTACTGTAATATCGCCAGTTGCCTTTAAATTAACTACACTTAATGAAGCCAAAGCATCAACAACAGCCGCCCCAGACCCTGCGCCATCAAGGTAAACAATTTTAGTGTCACCATTAGGTATAGTTATATTTGCCCCAGATCCTTGGCTTATAATAATATTGTACGGGCCAGAACTACCGCTATCCGTTGTAGCGTTTTCAATAAAATGAACTCGACTTATGGTATTAGGCGTAATTGTAATTGTACAATCGGAGTCTAAAGCACCCGTGTACTTTATGTACATATTACGAACAGGATCACTCGAACCGTCTGCCACTACGCTGGAATGAGTATCTGCGTTTGTAGTTATGGCTTCTGTGCCAAAACCAAAACCCTCTGCAATAAGCTCAAAGTTTGTGTTGGTTGTAGTCCCCCAAGTACCAGAGCCATCGCCAGTACCCAGCTCATTAAGTCTTAAATCATTTACATAGGTGCTTGCCATTTTACTGTCCTTATGCCGCTATATCTAACCAGTTTGGTGTTTGTGAAGGCGTTATAACCTCCCAGAAAATTTCTTCTCCGACTCTGCCAGTAGCCGCCACACCTGTGACAGAAACCCCTAATGACACGGGAGAAACAAAAACGCTGCTACCAATAGAGTTTGTTGCCGTAACACCAGTGACGGGAACTGTCGCCCCAGCAGCAGCAGAGGTGGCTGTGCCAATAGCCGTTGTGCCAGACACACCAGTAGGCACAATGTGGAAGCCTAAAATGGCTGGTGTATTCGCAGTGCCTCCCATAGCACTGTGATTACTACAATAATAATACAGTGTCGGAGCGCCTGACGCTACCGTGATCTCTGTATAAGCGCCAGAGCTTCCCGGAGTGCCGTTTGTTGTTACGCCTGTAGTATAAGCAGATCCACCAGCATGAGTCCCGTTAGATGTTTCACTTAATCTTAATGGGTGACCACTATTACTGCTGTCAGACTGATCAAATCTATATGTGTTTCCTTCGTATAGTGTTAGTGTTGCCTGCTGTACGCCGTCTATATAATATTTATTACCAGATCCGGGATTAACTACAGTTACAGCTAGAGTTATTGTGGTGGCAACATGCTGACTTATTAATGCAGATGCAGAAACACCAGTAGCACCGAATACAATACCTGTGTCAGATACTGCTGTACCCAATGATGCAGTGGCAGAAAAACCAGTAACTTCCACAGCGATAGGGCTGCTCCAAGTCCCTTGGCCCCAAGTGCCTCTACCCCATCCGGTAATATTAGCCAATGTTTACTCCACTAAGCTATGCGAATAATCGCATTGCTCGCGTCTGCTGTAGGAAACTGAACAGTAAAAGTGCCTGATGTTGACGTTTTGTTTGATCCAAAATCCAGCACAGCCACAGCCTTGTTACTATTTGTGCTATTGTATATTAAAGCGCCCATTGCTGTAATTGTTGCTGTAGTAAAACTTATATCAGCAAAATCTGTAAAGGCTGTTGTGCCTGATGTATTCGGGGCAACCTTGGTTAATGTACCCCCACCAGTAGCATAAGTTCCGCTTGACGCAACCTCACCAGTCGTTACCAACACTGTCGTTGTAGCACCTAAAGTAGCTGTGGAGCTTGACTTACCCCCACTGCCCTCTGCAAAAAGAGCCAGCTTGAAAGCATTGCCATTTGTGGCAAAGTTGTGTGTACCCAACATTAGCTCTTTCTTGAAAGATGTACACATTGCTTGTGCGATTGCCATTATATTCTCCTTATAGCATCTGCTAATTCTAATTGACCCGCTTCACGAACCTTAGCGCATATTGTAGCACGTTCCTCCCTCCTCGCCAACTCCACATAGAATTGTAGAAGATTTCTAACTTTGTCTCTAAATGCCTCTGCTTGAAGCCTTATTTCTTCTGGAGAGTCTTCGGAAACATACACAATCTTATTTGTAGCCATCTCCGCAATCTGATCGTTTGAAAGGCCACCCTCATCTGAAGTCATAACATTTACTGGCCCTAATGCCATTTCTCCCGGACTAAACATTATCATGCCTCCCAAATATAACTGGTTTATCATCTTGCGGCTCTGGCGGAGCAAATTCTGACTGCCTTGTTATTAGCAGCGCACCATCTCTTACCGTCTGGACAAGTGGATCATCTAGCCTGTGATAGCCATACAACTTTTCATTATCAGGAACATTTGTGTCCAGAAGTGTCGAGTTGTGAGCCACCTCTATCTTTATCCCCTTAGAAACAGCTATAGCCAACCAAAACTCTACACATGCCCTACCAGACTCTGCCATGCTGACATTTTTGTAAGTGTAGTCTATGCCGTAAAGACATAAAGTCTCAACCTTGCTCCATATTGCGTATGCCACAGCGTAAGCCACAGTGTTATTAAAATAACAAAAGCCCAAGTCTGTAGCCACCTCCTTCAATGGGAAAAGTTCTAGGTAACTTATTCTATCGTCCAGTTGACAGGTAATCACTGGTTTTGTGTTTTTTGATAAAAATTCACGGGCAACACCCGTTTGTGTACCCGCGTTTTCTGTATCTAAAAACCTAGACACAGGATCCATCATAAAGGTTTTATCAACGTGTATGATCGCCCCTATGCAGTTTATTCCCCAAACTTCATCAAAATGTTGTGAGGCTATTCTCGCAGAAACGTAATCAGCGTAACTGCTACCAAGCCCTACTATAGCTATTTTCATTGTCTCCCTATGTCCTCGGTCTTTCTGGAAGCCCCTCTCTGTAAGCATCCGAGTTTTCTCTGGCCTCTGCTAAGTCTTTTAACCTAGATAAACTTTCTGCAAATCGAGATTCATACAGTGAAATTATATCAGGTTCACCCTTCATAAATATGTAAGCCTCTATCAAAGAGCCGTACAAAAGAGAGTTTGGAGAGTTTTGACTAAGCCATGTGTACTCTGTGTCTGCCAAAGTTGTAAGGCTGGCTGGCCTGTAATAATAATGTAATTCAACTGTATAATCCGCATTAGGGGTTGGCCCTAATATAAAACTAGCATTTACAAGACCACTTGCAGATGTGACAGATGAATCAAAGAAACCATAATACAGCGGCTTTCCCGTTGATGTTACATCAGGAAATGCCTCCCTCATAAAGTTGACATCCTTTTCCAAAAGGAAGCCTTCACTCCCAGAGGTTGTAATGAATAAGGAAAATGGGGCAAGAAAATCTGTAGGGGTTTTTAGATACTGGTTACCCGTAGCCATTACACCAGTAGCGTTCTTTCTAAAGTTTTCTAAATCAACATTAGAGAATATTCTTTGTTCTGCTGCTTTTATAAAGTTTGAGATATTAGCAACAAAAGTTGCCTCGCTGTTGTCAGTGTAAGATTGAATAGCGGTTTTTAGCTCACCAAATGTAAAAGACATTTTACTACCCTAAAGCTGTTACTGGCCCAGCGCTTGCAAAAAAGCCGCCGCCAGAAACAGATCCCGTTGTTGCACCGCCAGAAACAGAAACGGTATAAGTATCATCTGATACTTTTGTTATAGAATACCCAGTAGACAGTTCCATCACCGCCTGAGTTATGCCATCAAACGGCTCGACAGTTCTAAACCTTACAGTGTCTCCCGTGTCTCTTTCGTGATTAACTTCTGTCACCGTTATGGTTGTTGTTACTCCGCCAGAAGCGCCAGTCGTAAACGGGTTATCTTGCAAAAGATTAATTACATCAGGCTCTAGTCTATTTGGCCTTGCATTAGGCAGTGACTGACCATCAGAGGTTCTTACCCTGCCAATGAAGTTTTGCGGGTGGTCATGGTCAACCACATCTTTTCCAACACGCATACCTGTTCTGGTTCCGTTTCTTATTTCAAAAACAAGGTCAGATAACTTATATCTGAACCCTGTTTTATCACATACACCATATGCGTGTTTTCCTACCGCGTTAGGCATTTACTAGCCTGCGCGTCCAAAGCGCTTACCCTTTGTGGCTGCACCAGTACCGCGCATTACACCACCTTTAGCCATACCCTTTTTCTTCATCATTCCACCCATAGCATAGCCTTTTTTCTTCATGGCACCGCCACCTGCTCTACGGGCTAATTTGTTTTTGTTAGCCAACCTAGCCATACGAGTTTCAGCAACCTTAGCAGCACCTGACTTAGGTGTGTTTGCTAATGTTTTTCCAGTCGGTATTTTATTTGCTTTTACCGGCTTTTTACTGGCATCTGCTGCTCTACGCTCCTTATTGATTGCGCCAAGCTGATTGAGGCGAGTTCCTACCCTAGCTCTTTTATTTGCTGTTTCAGACTGTTTTTTAGAAACTGGCGTTCCAGCTTTCTTTGATCTTTTAGCCGCAGTATCATCAGCTAGTGCCTTCATAGAAGATTTTGTCACTCCAGCATAAACGTTATCGCGTCTGTTTAGATTTTTATCGACATTTTGAAATGCTATTTGTGACCTTGTTTTTGCGCCACCAGTTGGCATCTTAATGCTTTGTCCAACGCGAATTTCATTGGCGTTTTTGATTCCGGGATTAGCAGCCATCAAAGACTTGAGAGTAAGACCTTTTGACTTGGCAATCTGAGACAGGGTATCGCCTGACTTAACCTTTACAGCCCCGCCTTTGGCGTAGCCCTTCTTCATCATGCCACCTTTTTTCATGCCTTTTTTCTTCATGCGACCACCAGCAGCCATTTTGCCCTTACCGTCAGCAGCAAAGAATGGAACTTTCTTTCCATCTTTTTCAACCATTTTAAGTTTACCGCCAGCAGCCATACCTTTTGACTTCATCATACCGCCACGGCGCATGCCCTTTTTCTTCATCATGCCGCCACCTTTTGCAACCTGTGGTGGATTCTTCTTTTTCTTTGCTTTTGACTTTGGCTTTCCTGTCTTGGGATCTAATTCTTTAATTACTATAGGCATATTACCCTCCTAGGTAAAATGTGTCGTATGGTACAAATTTTAACGCAGAGGAATCAGTGTCCTCGTTTGCTGCCAGTTCAAACTGGAACTCATATTCCTGCTTTAGGGGGGCAACCCTATTTGCCACTTCTGGTTTCTTCATAGCTATATAATACGCTAATCCTGTCACCAGACAAGGCACAAACCTAGGTGGTACAGCGGCTGTCCCAGATATACCGGAAGTTATCCCATCTATCCCCAGAAGGTAGTAATAAGCGAGCGTATACGATGCCGCACTGTCTGGTACAGGCCAGAGAGTAAAAGTTGTAGACGTTGCCAGTCTCTGCACAAAGATCTGCGAAGGCTTGCCTTGAGCGTTTTTATTGCTTGTTTTAGCGTATGTAGAAACCGAAATCCTCTGAACGTCAGTATCGACTTGATTCGTGCCAGTACCTGTACGAATTTGTTGCTCAATAAGGTCAATCGTTCCCGTAGGTAACGTATAAGTTGCTGTGCCTGCTGTAAGAGCTTGCGTCCCAGCATTGATAGTCCACAAATTAAGTCCACGATTTTGCCACTCCAATGTTAAAAGGTTAAAACTCCGCCTAGCGGTTTTAAGATCATACCCAGTTTGTAAAGAGAGTCCCGCTCTTTCAAACGCCTCTTCAAATATCTCTGGTAGGTCGGGTGTTACAACAGCCATTATTTGACCTTCCTATGCGGCTTTACTTTAGCTCGTATCGTTTTAGGCTGCTTTGCAAACTGCTTACCAGCCTTAGTTGCTTTTCTTTTAGCACGGGTGGTGGCCGCATATTCCTTAGACGAGAGGGCTTTAATAGCTGATGCCGGAAGATATCTTTCTCCCGTTGCCTTCGGCCCTTGTGTGGACGGCTTTCCACTCTTGGTTCTCCACTTCTGCTTAGTCCAAGACTTCAAACTTCTTTGCGATTTTTTTAACGGCATAAAGTTCCCTATAACTTTTAAACATTAAGAGCTGCGGCTACCGAAACCATTAAAAAAACAAAAAGACCAATGATTATTATTGTAAGAGCAAAAATACCCAAACCCATTTTTATGTTATTTTCCAACTCTCTTTGTTTTTTTATCTGCTCTCTTTTGGCTGCTGCCGCCGCTTCCTTTGCTTCCCTTATTCTTTTGGCCCTTTCCTCAGTTATACTTTTCCAAGTACCGTGACCAAACCTCATATCAACCATAGAGGCTATTTCCTGCATTTGCTCTTTAGCAAGTTTTGCATTAATAACCTCAGTTGCTACTGATTTTACACCAAATTGATCAGCAACACCACCAACACCTGATTTTTTACTTCTTAACTTCTGTACCTGTTTTTCACCCTCAAATAAATTATCTATATAACTTGCTATATCACCCACATCATTAGCTGTGCCGATAGCACCTTTAATGCCATCAACTGCCGCCTTGAATAATGATATACCCGCGAGGGTCTCTGCAATCATATTATCTAAGTTCCATATCTATGCAAAAACACTGATCTTTTTCGTTGTCAAAGCCATGAACCGTACTAGCCACATGACACTCAGATATGGTGTCATGCATACTTATTATTTCTGTTTCTATTTCAACTGACGAAGTATTAACAACGGCGCAAAATAATATATATCTGAACATCTAGTCTCGGTATCCACCGCCAGCTTTTTTATAAGCTGATGCCATCATTTGCGCTTTTCTTGCTGACCACTGACCCGGAGCGCCACCTTTTCCGCCAGCCTTAATTCTATTGAATATTCTTTTTCTTAACGCGGGCTTTGTGTAGTTTCCTGCTTCATTAACACGGGACTTTGTCTTGCCGCCCTTTTTCATTGGCTCAACATCACCACCAGACTCATATCTACTTGCCCTCATGGTAGTGGGTTTCAAAGGCTGGATTCCCTTAAATCCCTTCGTGCCTTTTGGCGTTTTTAACTTTGGCTTTCTTTTTGTTGTAGACCCACCCTCTCTTAATTTAAGAGCAGATAGTGTCTTGGCCTGACCAGCATGTGACTTAGAGGCTTTCTTTAGAGCCTTTACTACTTTGCCAACCTTCTTCTTTACGTTTCCGCCTGACTTCAATTCTGCTTGTCTGGCTGGGGTGGCAAAACCCTTGCGGGATTTATTCAAATCTTTCTCAATCTTTTCTTTTGCGGCCTTTTGCCTTGCTTTGGCCCTTACTCCAGTTGCTGGAGTCTTTGCCCTAACGCTTGCCATATAATCCTTGCCAGCAGATCTTACCTTTGCTGCACCACCAGAACTAAAAGAAGAGGCCTTCCTATTGTAAGACCCCTTACCTTTCTTTGGCTTTACTATGCTTGGTTTAATTTTTTTTACAGCTTTAGCTACTGGGTTTTTTACAGTTGCACTTCCCCCACTCTTCATAGCTACTGGTTTTTTGGTTGGACACCTTCGCACAATACTTCTCCTTGACAACAATCATCTATTACAGATCCACAAACAACACACTGATCGTGACCATGTACATTAACTGTTTTTAAGCTGCCTTGACATCTAGGACATCTGGGGCCGCAATGCTCCTTAACCAAAGAATGTTTTGACTTTGTTTCGCTTGTTGACATTCTTTTTGTGTTTGCCGGGACGGCGAATCCGTTTCCGCTTGATGTGTACACTTTCTACTCTCCTCGCCATTAGGACTTCCTATTGGCCTTTCTTGCCGTGCTTGTTCTTCTAAACGATCTATTAACAGACGCTCTAACAACCTTTAGATTAGATGATCTGTTGTCCCTTGGGTTGCCATTTTTATGGGACACATCTTTTCCATCACCTTTAGACACTCTGCCATCAGACATCATTTTTCTTCTCGCAGCATTCCTACTAGCCCTTTTCTTTTTTTGAGACGGCTTGCTTTGATAATTTTTATACTCAGATGCGTAATCCCTACGGCGCATTACTTTGCCCTTGTTCTTCCGCGCTGTGCGATTCCATCAATCGGACGCTTACGCTTCATGGCACCACCTTTACTCATTGTCATTGGTGTGGCTGGAGCAAACTGACCGGGATCACCCATAGGGTTTTTCTTACCCATAGTTTTAGCTGCTGCTGCTGGCGCAGGAGCGGAGCCTTTCTTTTTATTTCTTAATTTTTTTGCTGCCAACTGCCCCAGACCAAGAGCGCCACCGCTCATAATTCCCTTGTCTTTTAGAAATTTCAAAGCTGGCGATGATGTCAACAAACCCATAAACGCCTTTGTTACTGGCTTCTTTTTCATTTTTTTAGGCATCTTATTCCCCTTTAACTGTTTCTGCATTGAAGCTCTACTAATTGTCATTACAGTAATCTCTGTAAAAATGGAGCAAGGATCACAAGACCAA
>Ga0181410_1000073_pt1 | contig 36943 bp, 43 predicted proteins | sample 33SPOviralmetaG_FD_130112 | JGI IMG/M metagenome (GOLD analysis project Ga0181410, IMG submission 130112) | Marine viral communities from the oligotrophic San Pedro Time Series (SPOT) site, San Pedro Channel, CA, USA - 33 SPOT_SRF_2012-06-20 | ecosystem: Environmental > Aquatic > Marine > Strait...
CATAAGAATGCGTTAATGAATGTGGCAAACTTAGGTGGTGCAAACTTACTAACTGCTGCAACGGATATCGCAAGAAGATACGGCGGTGGTTCACAAAGAGAATTTAGAACATTCGTTGATGGTAATAAAGTTGCATGTCATTATTCACAAGGTGTAAATAATAGTGCTACATGTTATCAATGGATATCAACTGAGTGGATTGATGTTGATCCAGAAAAAGATTACGAATACTCTATTTGGGTTCAAGCCGAGGGTGATCACAACATTTATATGGGTTGGCATGAATTAAATGCTAGTGGAAGTACTATTTCTGCAAATCCATATATGCACACATCAACAACTGATACAAATGGCGGTTGGGTAAAACTTACAGCAAGATTAAAAGGTCATAGAACTCCATCAGGTCAAGCAGATAGCGAAGGAACAGATAGATACGTAAGTGATGGAAGTTGGATAGATTTGGGAAGTGGAGTATCAAGTAGTGATGGTGTTATGCACTCAACTACTAGACAAATTCTGATGAGGTTTGGTACCTGTTATGGTACTTCAAATACTGCTAAAACATATTTCTACTTACCATCTATTAGAGAACTTCCATATGAGAATGCTCAACAAGCATTTATAGTTCCAAATATTCAGAACAATATTGTTCAAGCTGGAACAGCATCTTTTGGAAGAACTGAATGGAATGGTTATACTGGTATTCAATATAGAGATTGCACAGGTTCACAAGAATTTAGAATGTCATCAACAAGTGGTGATTTAAATCTAAGAGTTGATGGTACTGTTCAGGCCCATGGCTCTGGTGGAATAGAGGCAGGTATCTTTAAAGATATTAATAATGCTGGTTATTATTTACATTTAGATGGTACATCCAATGTAAATGAGTTAGGAGTTGCAGGTAACTTAACAGTTGGTGGCCACGTATCTATTGCTAGCAGTAAAAATTATAAGATTAATAATATTGCAGTTATTGGTAAATCTAGTACAACATTAAGAATAGGTGATATAGATGAAAATGATGAGTGGGGAACTGTAGATATTCTTGCCATGGCTGGTACAGGTAGAGTATATATTGCTGATGGTGAAATATTCTTTAATGGAACAAGTAATGGAAGTGCCGGATTTAAAATGATTGGAACAACTGGTGCTTTCCATGCAAATAATGATATAATCGCATATTCATCTACTTTAACGGCCTCTGATGGTAGATTAAAAGAAAATGTTAGACCTATAGAATCTTCACTTAATAAGATATTAACACTTGATGGTGTTAAATTTGATTGGAAAGATAAAGATAAACCAAATGATCAATTAGGGTTTATTGCACAAGATGTAGAAAAAGTATTACCTGAAGTCGTAAATGAAATTGAAAATGGACTTGGAGATTACGATGGTCATAAGGTTGTTAATTATCAGGCAGTTGTACCAGTCTTAGTAGAGGCTATTAAAGAGTTAAAAGCAGAAATTGATGAACTAAAAGAGCAATTAAAGAAAAAATAGTTATAAATAGTATAGTAATATAAACACCTTGAAGGAGGACATATAATGGCAATTACATATACCTGGGCAATTACAGGTTTAAAAAAGAAAGATGAAGGCAGTAATAAAGATGCTGTCGTTCAAACATATTGGACAAAAACTGGTACTGATGATGATGATAATACTGGAGTATTTGCAGGTGCTACACCATTTACATCTACAGACGCCGATCCATTTGTATCATTTGCTGAATTAACAGAAGTAGGTGTACTAACTTGGATTAAGGCTGTTGCTGATGTTGATGGTCCATATAAGGATCACATTAATGCACAAATTCAAAAACAAATTGATGAGGCAATTACACCAGTTGTAGATGCTGATATGCCTTGGGCACCGGTTGTTGAAACACCAGCAGATCCAGAAGCGCCTTCGGATTCAGGAGATTAAAAATGGCCAAACCTAACAGCAGAAGTACTTTAATAGATTATTCGCTAAGAGCGTTAGGTCACCCCGTTATTGAAATAAATGTAGATGATGAACAGTTAGATGATAGATGTGATGAAGCATTACAATTTTATCAACACTATCATCAAGACGCAATAGAAAAAGTTTTTTTAAAACATAAAGTAACTGGATCAACATTAACCCTTACTACTGCGACTGCAGGTAACTTTAATTCTGGTGAAAAAATAACTGGAGGTACTTCAGGCGCGACTGCAACAGTGCATCCAGATACTTCCGGAAATAAAATCATATACACAATTCTAACTCACAAAGATGAAATACCATTTGTTGCTAATGAAGTTATAACTGGTAAGGATTCAAATACTACTGCAACAATTAGTAGTATAACAATTGGCGATATGGAAAATGAATATATTCCTGTCCCAGAATTAGTTACTGATGTGATTAGATTAATGCCTATTAGAGAAACCTTTGGCACAAACAACTTATTTGATATTAAATATCAAATGCATTTAAATGATATGTTTAGTTTAGGTTATTTAGGTTCTTTACTTGAATATTCTATGGCACAACAATATCTATCAACACTTGATGTAGTTATAGATTCAGACGATAAGTTTACTAGTTTTGATAGACATAAGGACCAATTACGAATAGATATGGCCTGGCAAGAAGAAGTCAAGATAGGAGATTATCTTGTTGTCGAGGCATATAGAATTATAGACCCTGATACTTTTACTGATGTGTATAATGATTACTACCTTAAAAAATACTTTACTGCATTAGTTAAAAAACAATGGGGTATGAACTTATTAAAATTTGAAGGTATGCAAATGCCCGGCGGTGTTCAGTTTAATGGCCGACAATTGTTTGATGATGCAACTCAAGAATTAGAAAGATTAGAAGAAGAAGTTAGATTGAATTGGGAGCAACCAGTCGACTTTTACATAGGATAAAAAAATGCCTAGAAATGTTTACTTTTCACAAGCTGTGAAATCCGAACAAAATTTATACGAGGATTTAATAGTCGAGTCTCTAAAAATATTTGGACAAGATGTCTATTATATTCCGCGTACACTTGTAAATAGAGACAACATCTTAAATGAGGATCCTTCCTCTAAATTTGATGACGCGTATTTAATAGAGGCCTATATTGAAAATGTTGATGGCTTTGAAGGTTCAGGCGACCTATATTCTAAGTTTGGTTTAGAAATTCAAGACGAAGCTACATTTATTATATCCAGAAAGTCATGGAATCATTCAGTAGGTTTATATGAACAGAAACCCAAACCTAATGAAGGAGATTTAATATTCCTTCCTATGACTAATGCGTTCTTTGAAATAACATTTATAGAACATGAACAACCATTTTATCAATTATCTAATTTGCCTGTTTATAAATTATCTTGTGCTAGATTTGAATACTCAGATGAAGATTTTGAAACTGGTATAAATGAAATAGATGATAAGACAGGGGCCGCGGCATATCAGGTTGCCATGGACCTAACAGTAACTGGTGGTAATCACTTTAAACAAGGTGAAATAGTAACACAAGAATTAGTTGCAGCCTCAGGCAGTACACCAGCAATAAAAATCTTTGGTGAAGTACAAACATTATCTAAGACTACAGACATAGTTGGGTCTATTAGTGTATCAAATATAGGTGTATCAGGTTCTGATACTTATCGTGAGTTTGCAGTATCAGCCACAAAGGGTCTTATTGGTAGTGAATCTAACAATACTTGTCTTATAACAAAGGTTTATGGAATTGATGATAATGATACTAATAATGTATTCCCATCAGATTCTGCAGCACAAAATGTAGCCTTTGAACATATAGCAGATAACTTTATAGACTTTACTGAAAGTAATCCATTTGGAGATGCAACATAATGTTTGGTGGACACTATTATCACGCAACTATGAGAAAATCAGTGGCCATTTTTGGTACACTATTTAATAATTTAAGCATAGTTAGAAAAGATGGCTCTGGTGGTATTTTATCACAACAGAAAGTGCCTCTTGCGTATGGACCAAAACAAAAGTTTTTGGCCAGACTTGACCAAGACACAGGATCAGATGCGACTATGGCAATTAAGTTGCCTAGAATGGCGTTTGAAATTACATCACTTACACAAGATAGTAGTTCAAAATTAGGTAAACTAAATAAGATAGTTGAAAATAATGCGAGTGATGTAACAAAGAAAAAGACAATAGATTTTTTTACTAATTACGATATAGGTATTTCATTATATATTATGGCCAAAAACCAAGATGATGGTTTACAAATTATGGAACAAATAATACCATACTTTCAGCCAGAGTATACAGTTACTATAAAACCTGTTGATGGATTTGATTTAAAACAAGATGTCCCTATCACTTTATCCACAACAACGATAACGGACGATTATGAGGCCGATTTTCTAACAAGAAGAGTTTTAATTTATCAATTAGACTTTAATATGAAAATGAGATTTTATGGCCCAACAAACACTAATGCCAATATCATTAGAGAAGTAAATATTGATTTTGAAAAGTTTGGTACGGCAAATAATGCCGATAGATTTGAGGAGATGGACTTCACAGTAGGCGTAACAGATACGTCTGATAACTTTACTGTAACTACAACTATTGATGAAACTCCAGAAGTAGATTAATAATATGGAAAAACGAGATAAGATGAAAGCCTCTTTAGAGAAGAACTTGCCTACAGTACAAAATGATAGGCCAATTGAACTTGATAAAGATGTGAAAGATGATTATGAATTTTCACGAGACACTTACCGAGATTTAATTAACACTGGTGTTAGATCACTAGATGTTTTGGCAGAACTTGCCAGGGAATCCGAACACCCAAGAGCATTCGAAGTATTATCCAAATCCATAAAAGATATAGGTGACACAACAGAAAAGCTTATGGCTCTTCAAAAAACTAAGAAGGACCTTAAGAAAGAAGCTGATGAATCTAAAAGGATTACCAATAATAATGTATTTGTAGGTAGTACTACTGAACTACAAAGACTTCTATTAGATGATGGTGAAAAGGATAATGTTATAGATGTCGACACTTAAAAACGCACTCCTTGGTTATTTAGGAAATCCATCTGTAAAAAAAGATGGAGTTCAATCTCAATTTACTAAAGAAGAAGTATTAGAATATTCAAGGTGTATGAAAGACCCTTGTTACTTTGCACAAAAGTATGTAAAGGTAATCTCACTTGATCAAGGATTAGTTCCTTTTACATTATACCCATATCAGAAAAAAATGTTTAAAGAGTTTAACAATAATAGATTTAATATTGTACTCGCGTGTAGACAGTCAGGTAAATCAATTTCATCTGTTATATTTTTATTATGGTATGCGTGTTTTCACCCAGAAAAAAATATAGCAATATTAGCAAACAAAGGTGCGGTGGCAAGAGAAATGTTATCCAGAATAACACTTGCACTTGAAAATTTACCATTCTTTCTACAGCCAGGTTGTAAGGCTTTAAATAAAGGTTCAATAGAATTTAGTAATAATTCAAAGATTATTGCAGCTGCAACATCAGGTAGTTCTATTAGGGGTCTATCTATTAACTTGTTGTTCTTAGATGAGTTTGCATTTATTGATAATGATGGTCAGTTCTATACATCAACATATCCTGTAGTTTCAGCTGGTAAAGACACAAAGGTTATTATTACTTCTACAGCAAATGGAGTAGGTAATGTTTTTCATAAAATATGGGAAGGAGCACAACAAGGTACCAATGAGTATAAACCATTTAGAGTTGACTGGTGGGACGTTCCGGGTAGAGATGACGAATGGAAAAGACAAACTGTGGCGAATACTTCGGAATTACAGTTTGACCAAGAGTTTGGTAACTCTTTTCATGGTAGAGGTAATACACTTATTGATGCAAACCACTTACTAACTCAAAAGGCCGTTGATCCTATATCTTATACCGAAAATATATATCAGTATAAAGAACCTGACCCTACACATGAATATATTATGACAGTAGATGTGGCAAAAGGTAGAAATCAAGACTACTCTACATTTACTATATTTGATATAACAACTAAACCTTTTGAACAGGTATGTGTTTTTAGGGATAATAAAATATCTCCAATGTTAATGCCTGATATAATATACAAATATGCCAATATTTACAATAAGGCTTATACAGTTATAGAAAGTAACGACCAAGGTGCGGTGGTATGTAATGGTCTGTATTATGATTTAGAGTATGAAAATATATTTGTAGAATCATCTATTAAAAGTAGTGCGATTGGTGTTACTATGACAAAAAGAGTAAAAAGAATAGGTTGTTCTACCATAAAAGATTTAATTGAACAAAAGAAACTTATGATATATGACTCGGAAACTATTATAGAAATGAGTACATTTGTTTCTAAGGGTACATCATATGCGGCATCAGCACCTAATCATGATGACCTTATGATGAACTTAGTATTATTTGGTTGGTTCTCATCTACTGATGTATTTGAAAACTTAACTAATATTAATATGAAAAATATGTTATATAGGGAGAGACTTGCCGAAATACAAGACGATATGTTACCGTTTGGATTCATAGATGACGGCGAAACTAATATAAATAAAGGTGAGAAAGGAGAAGATGGTAATATATGGTTTGAACAAGAGTGGAAACAGGGGTTTTAAATGAAAAGAAAATTAGTATCAAAATTAATGGAAAAAAGATATACACAAGAACAGTTTGCTGAACATACTAGAATGCTCGAAGAAGAAGCAGAGAATTCGTCAAACTATAAATTTGTTTACCTATGGTATGATGATCCAGAAGATCCAGATGACCCTGAAAAAACAGCAGACGACTTTATCGAAGAAGGAGAAAAATTAGGTATAAAAGCCTTTAAAGTGGATATTCAAGGTGCGTATTCAGATTTAGAAGGAACCGATAGATATATCTATGATGGTCTTGCAGAAAAAGAAAGAAAGTTTAAAATAGATAAAGACACTATAGTATTTGTAAGAGCTCCATGTACTAAAAGAAAGGCATGGTCCAATTTCTTAACACAGTTAGAGAGAGCTGGTGTAGTGTGTGTTAATACTCGTGCCTGTATGGAAATTACATCAGACAAGTATAGAACAAGTTTATATCTTGCAGAAGCAGGATTAAGTCAGCCTAAAACAGTTTTAGTACATCATCAAGAAAAAGCCATAGATGCAATGAAAAGATTGGGTGGTAAATATCCAATTATTCTTAAAACACTTACTGGTTCACTTGGTGTTGGTGTTATAAAAGTAGATTCAGAAAGTTCATTACATTCAACAGTTCAATTATTATATAAACTTGATCCTAATATGGGTGTATTATTACAACAAATGGTATCTGTGGAATATGATATTAGAGCCCATATTGTTGGAGGTAAATATCACGGTGCTATAAAAAGACCAGTAGTTGCAAAGGACTTTAGAAGTAATGTATCACTAGGTTCCAAACCTTCGAAAATAGAATTAACTGATTTAGAAATAGAACATTGTGAAAGAGCTGCAAAAGCAGTAGATGGTTTATGGGTAGGAGTTGATATATTTCCTTCAAAAAATAGAGAAAAAACACCACCAATGTTTATAGAGATTAATTCAACCCCAGGAACAAAGGGTTATAGAAAGGCTACAGGTGAAAATCTGGCCAAAAACATACTAATTAAGTTTAAAAATCGTGATATGTGGTTAAAACCTAATACATATACTTCAATGTATGATGAATAAGAGTTAGGATATAGTTCCTTATAAATAATAGTAGTGAAAATTCGTATTATGAAACATATTAACTAACTCAATTTGAGAGGATAAAGCGATGGCATTTCAAGTATCACCAGGCGTTCAGTTCAAAGAAATTGACGCAACGAACGTCGTACCGGCAGTCTCATCTTCTATAGGTGGATTTGCTGGCAGCTATAATTGGGGTCCCGTAGAAGAAATCAGAACAGTCTCATCTGAAGACGAAATGGCTTCTGTTTTCGGAACACCGGATCTAGTTACAGCTAAATACTTTTTAACTGCATCATCTTTTCTAAAATATGGTAGTTCACTTAAAGTTGTCAGGGTAGGAACAGGGCTTTTAAACGCTGTTTCAACTGATGATGAAGCAGGTGCTGGTACACCTTTACTAATAAAAAATGAAACAGATTATGCTGGCCAAACAATAGATGGCGTTTGGGCTGCAAAATATGCTGGTGCATTAGGTAATAGTTTAAAGGTAGAAGTTTGTACTGCAGGCGGTGGATTTTCTGGGTGGGACTACAAAGGTAACTTTGCTGAAGCCCCTGGAACATCACCTTACGCAGGAAACATTACCGCATCTGTTGCAGATGAATTACATATTGTAGTAATAGATGAAGATGGTTTATTTACTGGAACAAAGGGACAAGTGTTAGAATCTTTTGGATTCTTATCACAAGGTCTTGATGTGAAAGATATAAATGGATCATCTGTGTATTATAAAGAAGTAATTAATAATAAATCAGACTATATTTGGTTTGGAGAACATGATGATGTACTAGCAGAGGCGGGTCAAGCCGTTTCAGCAGTTGGTGCAGCATTTACGTCACCAAGTACAGTTAAAACATACTCACTTACAGGTGGATCCGATGCAACTTCTGTTGCAGCCGGTGACATTACAGGTGGTTTAAATCTATTTGCAGATGTAGATACAGTTGATGTAAATCTACTATTTGCATTTCCAGATGCAAACACTACCAATACTATAGGTGAAAAATTAATTTCAGTATGTGAAGGAAGAAAAGATTGTATGGCATTTATTTCGCCACCAATCGACGACACAAAAAACGCAACTACTCCAGTTGAAAATGTGTTGCAATATGAGACTACATTAACCGCGTCATCATACGCTTCACTTGATTCAGGTGCAGTATATGTGTATGACAAATATAATGATGTATATGATTGGATAGGTTCTGCAGGTTTATGTGCAGGCTTATGTGCAAATGTAGACAACGTGGCTGACGCATGGTTCTCACCAGCAGGTGTGAACAGAGGTCAACTATTAGGAGTCGCAAAACTTGCTCATAATCCAACAGCAACGCAAAGAGACCAACTTTATGTAGGTAAAGTTAATCCATTAGTATCTTTCCCAGGACAGGGAACTATGTTATTCGGAGATAAAACTCTTGCTGGAAGAGCTTCTGCATTTGATAGAATCAATGTAAGAAGATTATTTGTCGTATTAGAGAAGTCAATTAGTACTGCTGCTAAAGCACAACTATTTGAATTCAACGATGAATTTACTAGAGCTCAATTTAGGAACTTAGTTGAACCATTTTTGAGAAATGTAAAAGGTCGAAGAGGTTGTGAAGACTTTAGGGTAGTATGTGACTCAACAAATAACACATCAGCAGTTGTTGATGGTAATAAGTTTGTTGCAGATATATACATTAAGCCTTCAAGATCAATCAACTTTATTACTTTAAACTTTGTAGCCACAAGATCCGGGGTTGAATTCTCGGAAATAGCTGGTAATTAATAGGAGACAGACATGGCAATTTTAGGAATTGATGATTTTAAATCAAGACTAACCGGTGGCGGTGCTCGTGCGAATATGTTCAAGGCAACCTTGAACTTTCCAGGGTATGCTGATGGGGATGTTGAATTATCATCTTTCATGTGTAAGGCTGCTCAATTACCCGCATCAGTACTTTCACCTGTAGAGGTTCCCTTTAGAGGTAGAAAACTGATTATGGCTGGAGACAGAACATTTGAACCGTGGAATATTACGGTTATTAATGATACTGACTTTAAAGTAAGAGACGCCTTTGAAAGATGGTCAAATGGTATTAATCAACACAACGCAAATGTTGGTTTGGCCAATCCTAATGATTATATGGCAGATATGATCGTTGAACAATTAGATAAAGAAGGTAACCCTGTAAAAGAATATACTTTTAGAGGAACTTTCCCAACTAATATTTCTGCAATTGATCTTTCTTATGAAAATGAGAATACAATTGAAGAGTTCACGGTTGAACTGCAAGTACAATATTGGGAATCAAATACAACTTCATAAGAGGTTATAAATACTATTGAAAGAGAGACTTCAAAAGAGCTTGGTATTAATTTACTGGACAGCTCGGTCTCTCTGACAATATTATTACGCGAGGTTAGAATATGGCAGAAAATAACGGACTCTCATTATTTGGGTTCGAGATAAAAAGAAAGGGTCAACAAGAAGAACCTATCAGACCATCATTTGTTCCAAATACAGATGAAGATGGTGCTGGTGTTATTCAAGCAGGTGGACACTTTGGAGCTTATCTTGACTTAGATGGAGATAAAGCCAAATCTGAAGTAGATTTAATTGTTAAATATAGAGATATCGCAACACAACCAGAGTGTGATGCTGCGATTGAAGATATTGTAAATGAATCTATATGTGGTGATTATAATGATGTACCAGTCAGATTGGTACTAGACGAAGTAGAAGCTTCTGATAAGATTAAAGAATCTGTACAACAAGAATTTGCAAAAATAATGTCATTATTGAATTTTAATTCATATGGACATGATATTTTCCGTAGATGGTATGTTGATGGAAGACTTCCATATCATATTATTATTGATGAAAAGAATCCAAAAGGTGGTATTAAAGAATTAAGATACATCGACCCAATTAAACTTAGAAAAGTAAAAGAAATTGAGGAAGAAAAGGATCCTAAAACTGGTGCTCAAATTATTAAAAGTCAACAAGAGTACTTTTTATTTGAAGATAAGGCATTAGGTAAATATAACCAAGGCCTAAAAATACACCCAGATGCAATAGTTTATTGTACTTCAGGTGTACTTGATTCTAGTAGAAAACGAATTTTAAGTTTCTTACAAAAGGCTCTAAAACCAGTTAACCAATTAAGAATGATGGAAGACTCATTGGTTATCTATCGTATATCAAGAGCTCCTGAAAGAAGAATATTTTATATTGATGTAGGTAACTTACCTAAAGGTAAGGCTGAAGAATATCTAAAAAATATCATGGGTCAGTATAGAAATAAAATGATTTATGATGCAAAGACAGGTGATATAAAAGATGATAAGAAACACATGTCAATGTTGGAAGATTTCTTCTTACCTCGAAGAGAGGGTGGCCGTGGTACTGAAATTACTACATTACCTGGTGGAGAAAATCTTGGTCAGATTGATGATATCATATACTTCCAAAAGAAACTATATAAATCACTTAATGTTCCGGTTGATAGATTAGAACAAGAATCTGGATTTAACCTAGGTAGAGCAAGTGAAATATCAAGGGACGAAGTTAAGTTTAAGAAGTTTATTGATAGATTAAGAAAGAGATTTAGTGATTTATTTATGCAAACACTTAAAACTCAGCTTTTACTAACAGGTGTTATCACTAAAGAAGATTGGGCCGAATGGAAAGAAAGCATTCAATTTAACTATATCGAGGATAACTATTTCTCAGAATTAAAAGAAGCTGAGATATGGAGAGAAAGGTTTGATATGTTAGGTTCAGTTGAAAATTACTTAGGTAAGTTTATCTCTACGGAGTGGGTTACTAAAAATGTTTTAAAACTGGATGATGAAGAAATCAAGATTATGCAAGACCAGATTTCGAAGGAAAAAGAAGCTGGTGGTGATGAAGAAGATGATGACCTTGATTTTTAGGATTTAAATTTTTATAAATATATACAAGAGGAAAAAATATAATGAGTATTGAGAACGTAATTAATGATTTGAAAAAAGGCGATAATGTTAATGCTGGTAAAAACTTTAACACTGTTATGGCCGATAAACTTAGTGCTGCTTTAGACGCGAAGAAGATTGAAATTGCATCTTCTATGGGTTCTAAAGAGACAAAAGAGGAAGAATAATTAATGCTGTCTTTTGCTGAACTTAGAGAAAAGACTACTAAATTGGCATCTGGAGAAAAACAGGTAAAAGCCTATAGAGGTGGTAAAAGGAAAAAGTTAGATGTAGTTATTGCCAAGAAAGGTAATAAATTCTCCGCGTATATTGATGGAGAAAGGTTGGACGATAACTATAAAAATGCAAAAGACGCTGAAAAATCAGTAAATGATTTTATCAAGCTAATGGGCGAGGAAATAGAAGTATGAAGCTTATAGCAGAATACATAGAAACAGATTTAGATGTCATAGTTGAAAAAGCAGCTAATGGTAAAAAGAATCTGATTATTGAAGGCGTGTTTATGCAGGCCAACAAGAAAAATAGAAACGGTAGAGTGTACGAAAGAAAAGTACTTGAATCTGCCGTAAACAAATATATAAAAGAACAAGTTCAAACTGGTAGAGCGGTCGGAGAGTTAAATCACCCTGACGGACCGACTATTAATTTGGACAAAGTTTCACACAAAATTACCGACCTTAGATGGGAAGGTAATGATGTTGTTGGAAAGGCATCTATACTGCAAACCCCTATGGGAAAAATAGTTGAAGGATTATTAGAAGGTGGTGTAAAGTTAGGTGTCTCTAGTCGTGGTATGGGAACTCTTGTACAAAAACAGGGCGTTCAACATGTTGGTGGCGATTTTATGCTATCAACCGTTGACATTGTTCAAGATCCATCCGCTCCTGAAGCCTTTGTAAATGGCATCATGGAGGGGGTAGATTGGGTCTGGAATAATGGTGTTCTAGTTGCACAAGAAATTGAATCAATTGAGACTGAAATAAAAGAATCAAAATTAGTATCGGGCGATACTGAAATTAGAGCCTTTAAAAATTTCCTCTCTAAACTAAACTCTAAACTATAGGAGAAAGCTATGTCAATCGACGATAATAAAATAGCCGATAACATACAAGAAGAGCAGACAGAAGAGCTCGTTGAGAATGATGAGATTGTTTTAGACGAGGATTCTCTTGTTGAAGGGAAAGACGAAGACGAAGTTGAAGAAGAAGAAGAGGAAGTAAAAGAGGAAACTCCTTCCGTTTCTATGCCTAAAACTAAGGCTGGAGTCATTCAAGCTGCTGTTGATATGTTAAAGAAAGCTAGAAAAGAAGATGCTCAAAAGCTTTATGCCAAAATGGCTAAAGTAGATGAGACTTCAGAAGAAGATTCAATTAAATCTGTTGATGATGCTAAGAAGAATGTTAAAAAAATGCCAGTACCTGCAGGCAAAGGCGCCGACACCAATCACGGTGAAGTCGTTAAAGCTAAGGTAGAAAGTATTGATTTTGACGAAGATTTAGATGCGCTTATTTCAGAAGAAGCAACTCTTTCCTCAGAATTTAAAGGAAAGGCTGGTGCGATTTTTGAAGCGGTACTAACTTCTAAGCTCACTCAAGAGGTTGAAAGACTCGAAGCTGAATATGCTCACAATTTGGAAGAAGAAGTAACTGAAGTTCAAACTTCACTTGTAGAAAAAGTAGATTCCTACTTGAACTATGTAGTTGAAAATTGGATGACAGAAAATGAAGTTGCCATCAATAACGGTTTAAGAACTGAAATTGCTGAAGAGTTCATGTCTTCATTACAAAAAGTGTTCGCAGAACATTATGTTCAAGTTCCTGATAGTAAAGTTGACCTTGTAGATGAATTATCTACATCTGTTACTGAACTAGAAGAAAGCTTAAACAAAACAACCGAAGAAAATATCAAACTTACTGAATCTGTTTCTAATTTAGAAAGAGCTGAAGTGGTTAGAGAACAGTCTTCAGGGCTTGCTGAAACAGAGGCTGAGAAATTAGCATCTTTAGTAGAAGATATAGATTACGATAACAAAGAAACTTTTGAAATGAAAGTTAAAACTGTTAAAGAATCTTACTTCAAAAAAGATATTACAGAATCAGTTGATGAAGTAGAAAGTATCATTGGAAATGACGAGTCACCAGTTGACGTGTCTGACACAATGGCTAGATACACACAAGCTATTACTAAATTTAATAAATAATCTAAACATATAGGGGAAACTAAAAATGTTTAACGCAGATTCACAATTAATCGAAAAATGGGGTCCAGTTCTCGAGCACAATAGTGCTCCTGAAATCCAGGACCGTTACAAGAAAGCTGTTACAGCTAGATTGTTAGAAAACCAGGAAATTGCTCTAAGAGAGGAATCACACCAGGCACAAGGAAATATGATATCAGAAGCAGCTGCAGCCAACAACATGGGCTCAGGTTCTGCTCCTAATAATATCGGAAAATTCGATCCTGTCTTGATTTCACTAGTTAGAAGAGCAATGCCTAACCTTATTGCATATGATATCGCTGGTGTTCAACCAATGACTGGTCCTACAGGACTTATCTTTGCAATGAAATCAAAATACGGCTCACAAGCTGGTGCAGAAGCATTGTTCGGAGAAGCAGACACTGATTTTTCAGGTGCTGGTACTCACAATGCATTAGTTACTGGTCTTGAAGGCGTAACTGACGCTACAGGTTCTAACTCTGACCTTTCAGACGAAGACACAATCGGTGGAACAGGTATCGGTATCGCTACTGCTGCTGCTGAGAGACTTGGTGTTGGCGCTTCAGGCGACGGCGTATTTGGTGAAATGGCATTTACTATTGAGAAATCAACTGTAACTGCTAAGTCAAGAGCTCTAAAAGCTGAGTACACAATGGAACTTGCTCAAGACCTTAAAGCTATCCACGGGTTGGATGCTGAAGGCGAATTGGCTAACATTCTATCTGCTGAAATCCTTGCGGAAATCAACAGAGAAGTTGTTAGAACAATTATGTTAAGAGCTAAGTTAGGTGCTCAACAATCATCAGTCGCACTAAAAGGTGCTTTTGATGTTGCTACTGACTCAGATGGTAGATGGATGGTTGAGAAGTTCAAAGGACTTATCATGCAACTAGAAAGAGAAGCAAATATTATTGCTAAAGAAACAAGAAGAGGAAAAGGTAACTTTGTAATCTGTTCTTCTGATGTTGCTTCTGCTCTTGCAGCTGCTGGTATGATGGACTACTCTCCTGCATTATCAACACAATTAAATGTTGATGATACTGGTAATACTTTTGTTGGTGTGCTTAACGGCAAAATGAAAGTATATATTGATCCATATGCTACTGGTGATTTCGCACTTGTTGGTTATAGAGGAAATAACCCATATGACGCAGGTTTATTCTACTGCCCATACGTTCCACTAACAATGGTTAAAGCCGTTGGTGAGAATGATTTCCAGCCAAGAATCGGATTCAAAACTAGATACGGAATGGTAGAAAACCCATTTGTATCTCTTGGAGATGTTTCATACAGTGCTAGAGGTAACCAATACTTCAGAATCTTTAGAGTAGACGACATAATGGTTGACTAATCATTAGTTTACACTAATTTCTAAGGGAGGCTTCGGTCTCCCTTTTTTTCTTGTATAAATACTACTATGGTTACTTTAAATAAAAATTTCTTATCTCCAATTGGTTTTCAGTTCTCTATAGACAGAGCCAAATTCTCTAATATTGAATACTTTTGTACTGGTATCTCATTACCAGATATTTCACTACCAGAAAGTCCACAGCCTTACAGAGGTGCAAATCTTGCATTTACAGGTGATAGATTACAGTTTGGTGATTTATCAATTACATTTAATGTTACAGAAGATATGGAAAACTATATTGAAACATTTAACTGGATGCATAGATGTATCAATGAAGTAGAGGATCAGAAAGAAGACGCTGAACTTATAATACTTAATAGTCATAATAATGTATCTAAAAAGGTGAAAATAAAAGACGTATTCCCAATATCACTATCCGAACTTGCATTTGATGTAAAGGGTACTGAAGTAGAATACTTACAAGCTACAGTAACATTTGCATACTCAACATACGAATTTGTAACATAACACTTTACTTTTAAGGTAAAGTATGATATAATATACATTATGAATAATCTCGAACAAATACACAAAATGTGGAAAAAGGACTCTGAAATAGATGAAATGAATCTTGATGAGTCATCTAGGCAATCTGCCAAACTTCATTCTAAATACTTAGAACTACTAAGTGTTAATAGACTAAAACTAAAAAAACTCGATATGGACTTTAAGGTACTACTTAGAGACAAATGGTCGCATTATAACGGCAAGTTAAGTCAAGAAGAATTAAACAAAAAAGGGTGGGAATATGACCCACTAAATGGTCTTACTGTACTTAAAGGTGATATGGATAAATGGTATGACGCAGACCCATTAATTCAAGAGCATCAAGCCAAAATGCAGTATTCACAAGAAATATGTGATATACTAAAAGAAATACTTGAAAACATTAAATGGCGACATCAGAATATTAAAAATATGATTGAGTGGAGAAAGTTTACTAGCGGAATGTAATGGAAACATTAATTATCAAAAAGAAGAATGAGTCGTTCTTACACATAGAAACAGAACCAAGTATAGAAAGAGAACTTTCAGAACACTTTTGTTTCTTTGTCCCTGGATATAAATTTATGCCAGCATATCGTAATAGAATGTGGGATGGTAAAATTAGACTTTTTGACCAAAGAAAGAAAACAATGTATTGTGGCCTTTATGATTATATAAAAGAGTTTGCAGAAACTCGTGGTTATAATATAGTAATAGATGACAATAAAAGATATGGTAATCCAAATGATAAACAGGAAGTAGATTTGGATTATATAACAAATGGTTTGTCTCTTACTGCTGGTGGTAATAAGATACAACCTAGAGACTATCAATTAGGAGCTTTAGAACATGCGTTATCAAATAAAAAAAGTTTATTATTATCACCTACTGCCTCGGGTAAATCACTTATCATTTATATGGCTATCAGAGCCTTTCTGGATTCTAGTAATCTTAATGTACTCATTATTGTTCCAACTACATCACTAGTTGAACAAATGTATTCTGACTTTGCAGATTACTCAAAGACAGATGATTGGTCTACAGAAGATAATTGCCATAAAATATATTCAGGTCGCGAAAAATTTAATCTATCTCAAAGAGTTATTATTACTACATGGCAGTCTGTTTATAAACTACAGGCAAAATGGTTTGAAGATTTTGGTATGGTTATAGGCGATGAGGCACATCAGTTTAAGGCAAAGTCACTTACTTCTATTATGGAAAAATGTACTAATGCTGAGTATCGTATGGGTACTACAGGAACACTTGATGGAACACAAACACATCAGTTGGTATTAGAAGGTTTATTTGGTCCTGTGCATAGAGTTACTACCACTAAAAAACTTATAGATAATAAGGATCTTGCTGAACTAAATATTAATATACTTCTTTTAAAATATAAAGACGAGTTTTGTAAGACCAAAAGAGATTATCAAACAGAGATGGACTTTATAGTTAAGTATGGTCCTAGAAATAATTTTATTGCTAATCTTGGAGTTAAGAGCGAAGGTAATACTCTTATATTGTTTCAATATGTTGAGAAACATGGAAAACCACTACATGACTTGTTAAAAGATAAAGTTGAGAAAGACAGAAAACTTTTTTATGTTTCTGGCGAGACAGATGTAGATACTAGGGAGAAAGTTCGTGAGATTACTGAAACACAATCCGATGCCATTATTGTTGCTTCCATGGGTACCTTTTCTACTGGTATTAATATTCGTAATCTTCATAACATTGTCTTTGCTAGTCCATCTAAAAGTCAAATTAGAGTCCTTCAGTCAATAGGTAGAGGATTAAGAAAATCTGTTAATGGTAAACCTACTACAATATATGATGTTGCAGACGATTTACATTGGAAGAGTAGAAAGAACTATACACTACAACACGCAGCAGAACGCATAAAAATTTATAGTAAGGAAAGATTTTCGTACAAAGTTTACGATATAAATATATAGTATGATCATAAGACAATTTAAATTACTTAATGGTGACGATATAATTGCTGTAATGCAAACTAAGAATGTCGACAATTATATTATAGAAAGACCAGTTATGGTTACAACTCATATGTTTGGACATATTACTTTTGATCACTGGTTTCCTCTTTCGTCCCAAAAAATATTTAAATTATATAAGAATAGATGTATACAGCATGTTCCTATTGATGAAGATATACAAGAAGCATATACTAAGTTTATTTTAAATTCTCAGAAAAAGCAACAGTTTAAAGTCCAAAGTCCGGACCAACTTTTAAAAGCTTTGGTAGATAAAAATGATCAATACACTAAAATGATAGAAGATGAACTAGAAATTTCAACCGATGATGACTCTGATTTAGTCTCAGATACAGAGGAACCAACGATACATTAGTTTGGTATACCTCTAACCTCCCGGTTGACTTATATATTATATCACAAAAAGAGCAGTTTGTAAAGTGTTTTTTGAAAAAAAATGTAAAAAAAATGGTTTACTTTTATTAAAAAGTGTAGTATAATATAACATTATGGAGAAAAAAATGGCTAAAGCTAAAAACAAAGCACATTATGTAAACAATAGAGACTTTTCAGAAGCAGTTATGGATTACGCAGTTGACGCTCGTAACGCAAAAGAAAAGGAACAACAACAACCAAAAGTTACTGACTATATCGCAACATGTTTTATTAAGATTGCAGAGGGTCTTTCACATAGACCAAACTTTGTAAGATATACATATCGCGAAGAAATGGTAATGGATGCAGTAGAAAATTGTTTAAGGGCTATTGGTAATTATAATATTGAGGCAGCAACAAGAACAGGAAAACCTAACGCGTTTTCTTACTTTACTCAAATATGTTACTATGCCTTTATACGAAGAATTACCAAAGAAAAGAAACAACAAGATATTAAATTTAGATTTATTGAGAAAATGGGTATTGAAGATTTTGTACAAATGGGTATGGATAACGAAGGTGCAGAACAAACACTAGCGTATGTAGACACTTTGAGAACTAGAATATCTCAAGTGAAAGCAAAAGATACCGCAATAAAAGATTTCGCGAAGGAGGAAAAAGCCAAGAAAGAGAAATTAGAACTCTTTATGGTTTAATTATGAAAGTTGCTATATTGAACGACACTCATTGTGGTGTCCGTAATTCGTCAGATATATTCTTAAAGTATCATGAAAGGTTTTATAATGAAATATTCTTTCCTTATTTAAAAGAACATAATATAAAGAACATTCTTCACTTAGGTGATTATTATGAACATAGAAAATTCGTCAACTTCAAAGCGCTTAATGCGAATCGCAAGCATTTCCTTGAGCCTATGCGTGATATGGGTATCACTATGGACATTATACCAGGGAACCACGACGTCTATTTCAAGAATACCAATGAGTTATGCTCACTTAAGGAATTACTCGGTTACTTTACCACGAATGTAAATATCATTATGAAACCTACAGTCCTGGATTATGATGGACTAGGTGTTGCAGTTATTCCTTGGATTAATAATTCAAACTATCAAGAATATACTAAATTTGCCATGACTTGTAATGCTCCTATTTTAGGCGCGCATTTAGAGTTAAAAGGTTTTGATATGATGGCTGGAATACCTAACCCACATGGTATGAATGCCGATGTTTTCTCCAGATTTGAAATGGTATTATCTGGACATTTTCATACTAAATCAAGTCAGGGTAATGTACATTACTTAGGTTCTCAGATGGAGTTTACTTGGGCAGATGTAGATGATCCAAAATATTTCCACGTATTAGATACTGAAACAAGAGAAGTTACTCCAGTGCGTAATACTATTACTATGTTCAAGAAAGTTATATACGATGATGAAAAAACTGATTATAGTAAAATGGACGTAAAACAGTTTGAGAAAAAGTTTATTAAACTGATAGTACTAAATAAAAATGACCTATATATGTTTGATCAATTTGTTGACAGACTACAAAATATAGAAACATATGAACTTAAAATTGCAGAGTCATTTGAAGAGTATTTAGGAGAGAGTGTCGAGGACGATAAAGTTTCTCTTGAAGATACTACTACTTTACTAGATTCATATGTAGATGCTGTTGAAACAGAACTTGACAAGGATCATTTAAAGGTCGAATTGAGAAAATTATATACTGAAGCACAGAACTTAGAGGTAGTATGATACATTTTAAATCATGTAAATGGCAGAATTTTCTGTCTACGGGTAACGACCCTATTGAAATTAAATTAGATAAATCCCCATCAACACTCATTGTTGGTCATAATGGGGCTGGTAAGTCTACACTATTGGACGCATTGTCATTTGGCCTATTTGGTAAACCTCATAGAGATATTGGTAAAATGCAATTGGTTAATTCTATTAATCAAAAGAAAACAATAGTTGAAGTAGAATTTAGTGTTGGCAATCAAGACTTTAAAATTGTACGTGGTATTAAACCAAATAAATTTGAGATATGGCAGAATGGTAATATGACCAATCAGTCATCTAATATGAGAGATTTTCAAAAATATTTGGAAACAAACATACTTAAACTAAATCACAAAAGTTTCCACCAGGTAGTTGTGTTAGGCAGTAGTTCCTTTATTCCTTTTATGCAACTACCAGCGTGGTCCAGAAGAGCAGTCATAGAAGATTTACTTGATATTAATATCTTTAGTAAGATGAATACATTACTTAAAGAAAGAAATTCAAAGGTCAGAGATAATTTAAGTGATATAACTCATCAAATAGATTTAGTCAATACTAAGATAGATGCACAAACCAAATATATAAAAGGTTTAGATGCTCTAAATCAGGACCAAATTGAAAAGAAACGCGATTCTATAGAAGTTTATAAAAAAGAAATCGATGAAACATTTGTTGAATCCAAGGACTTAGGTAAGAATCTAACATCACTTATATCTGAAGAAGAAAAGAACCATAAACATTTTATGGAAAGAATATCAGAAATCAAGTCCATGGATAAAGATTATAAGAATCAAATTAAAACTCTGGTAAAAGACGCTAGATTTTATGATGAGAATGATAACTGTCCTACATGTGAACAAGAAATAACACTTGAAATTAAAGACCAAAAACTAAGTGGTATTAAGTCTACTGCAAGTGATGTCCAAAACAAAATGGATATATTAAATAAAGAATTTAGTACTACCGAAAAAGAAGGTGTTCAAATTGGTAATAATCTAAATAAGTTAAGGCAAAGACAATCTAAAATAAACACGAATAATGAAAAAATCGCACTCTTACAGAAAGAAGTTGATAAGGTTCAGACGGAGATTAATACACTTTCGTCGCAAACAGGTGATACAGGATCAGCAAAAAAAGAACTATCAACCTTAAGAAAAGCCAAAGAAAAATCCACAGAATCTAAATTATCATTAGTAGAAGAAAGAACTTATAATGAAGTTATAGGGGAAATGCTTAAAGATACTGGTATTAAAACTAAAGTCATTAAACAATATTTACCAGTAATGAATCGTCTGATTAATCAGTATCTTCAAATCTTGGACTTCTTTGTCGCATTTCATCTCGATGAAAACTTTAACGAAACTATTAGGTCAAGACATAGAGATACATTTAACTATGCCTCATTTAGTGAAGGTGAAAAACAGAGAATTGATTTATCATTACTGTTCACTTGGAGACAAATTGCCAAACTTAAAAATAGTGCGGCCACTAATCTTCTTATACTAGATGAAACTTTTGACTCAAGTCTTGACCATGATGGTATAGAAAACTTAACAAAAATACTAAGCACACTCGAAGATGGTACCAATGTCTTTATTATTTCTCATAAAGGAGATATCCTTGAAAATAAATTTAGAAGTAAAATTGAATTCTTTAAACAAAAGAACTTTTCAAAGATAGCATAGGAACTACTGCGCTTGTAGCTCAGTTGGATAGAGCAACGGCCTTCTAAGCCGTGGGTCAGAGGTTCGAATCCTCTCAGGCGCGCCATATATCATCTGGTTATATGTATATAACAAATAGATATAAAAAATATATACTTTTTTTCGTCAAAACACTTTACAGACCTCCTTTTTTGTAGTATAATGTATACATAAAATAAGGAGTACAAATGCTACAATACAATAAATCAGTTCTACCAAAACTACTTGCTAAAGAAAATATTACTGTTAAACACGGTAATTATTCTACAGCTTGGTTTAATATTAAAGACAGAGAATTAGGTCTACCTTTATGGAAAGATATGGGTAAAGATGTATATGACCTACTTATTGGTCATGAAGTAGGACACGCACTAGAAACACCTTATGAAGGTTGGCATGATAGTCCTGAAAAACTAGAAGGTTGTCCTAGGTCTTATATTAATGTAGTAGAAGATGCTAGAATAGAAAGAAAAATTCAAACTAGATATCCAGGTCTTGTTGGTTCTATGACCAGAGGTTACCAAGAATTACTAAAAAGAGAGTTTTTTGGAGATATCGACAACATTGATTGGGCTGAAACTAAACTAATTGACAAGATTAATCTAAAGACAAAATTAAGAAATCTAATAGAAGTACCTTTTAATGACGAAGAATTAGAGTATTATAACAGAGCTTGTACTACTCAAACCTTTGACGAAGTAGTTGACCTAGTAAAAGACATTTACGGTTGGACTAAAGACAATCAACAAGAACTTCTACAACAACCTGAAGTTCAAGAATCAGATAATAATAATAATGAAGACCAGGGAGAGGAAACTCCTATGGGTCACGACGATATGGAGAACAAAGATGAACAAGAAGAAGATACTGAAAATGAGCAACAATCATCTAGTGCTGAAACTTCTAATGAAGACGAAGAAGAAACAGAAGAAGATACCCAAGAATCTGCCTCGAATCTCCCTGAACATACTGAAGATGTTTCATTAACAGATGAAATCTTTAGAAAGAACGAAGAGAAACTTATTGAAAAAGATAAGTTAGGTAGACAGCCAAATATAATTCAAGAGTTACCTAAAAAGTTTAGAGATGCCGCAGTTATTTCATACAAGAAATTGGCCGAAGATAGGATCAGAGTTAGAAACAAACTTGATGAGGAAATTGCAAAAGATGATACATCATATTGGATTAAAACACAGTTAGAATGCCTTGATAAGGCTGATGCAGAGTATTCTTCATACATGAAAAGTGTTAAGAAATCTGTCCAAAACTCAATAAAAGAATTCGAAATGAAAAAGGCCGCAACACAATGGGCCAACGCAACAACTGCAAAAACTGGTACACTAGATGTTAATAAAATGTGGTCATACAAAACGAATGATGATATTTTCCTAAGGTCTACAAGACTGGCCGACGCAAAAGACCATGGTATGATGATGCTTATTGACTTCTCTGGTTCTATGTCTGGTTCAATGAAGTATGTAATGGATCAAGTAATGCATACAATTATGTTCTGTAAAGGTGTTAATATACCTTTTGAAGTATACGCATTTACTACAGAGGGTTGGAGACATGATACATCAAATAAATTTGATAATATCCCAAGCGGATGCATTCACATGGACGATTTAACAATGCCTTTACTTGTTTCATCTGAATTAAAAAAGAAAGATTTTGAAAATGCTACAAGACAATTATACTATAGAATTAATGACGAGTCAAGAAGAGGTTATACTTCACATATGTCAAGATGGGAAGAGTGGGGTTCAACTCCATTAAACCAGGCCTTAATAGTTGCTCATGATTTAGTTAAAAAGTTTATTATAAAACACAATATTGAAAAGATGAACTTTATCACATTTACTGATGGAGATGCCAACAGAGTTAGTAAAATTGATAGAGAGTATAAGTACGGAGAATATTCAAACGAAACAAAACTTATTGTTCAAGGTAAAGTTCTTGATTGCAGTAATGGTAGGAATTCAATGACTGAAGAGTTGTTAAAAAGTATTTCAAAAAAATATAATACTAATAACATTGGATTCTTTATGGCTGATTCGGCCAGTGATTGGAGATTTAGATTAAACAATATTAATTGGTCCTTAGATAATAAGTTCGAAGATGACTTTAGAAAGGAAGTTAATGCTGAATATAGAAAAAACAAGTGTGTAGAATTTAACAATATTTATGGTTATGACACATACTATATGGTCAAAGGTGGTTCAGTTTTGTCTACCGATGAAGATGATTTCGAGGTCACTACAGATGCTTCGGATTCTCAGATTAGAACTGCGTTCAAGAAGTTCGCAAAGTCTAAAAAAACAAATAAAGTTATAATGACTAAATTTGGGGCAGCTGTTGCCTAAACGAAAAAAAGTAAAGTTTTTTTCAAAAAACACTTTACATTGTACCAGTTTTATGTTATAATGGACAAGTAATTTAAAAAATAAGGAGTAAATATATTATGAATAACGCGATGAAAACCTCAACCAAAATAATCCTCGAAGAACTGATCAAGGTATTTCCTGATCAAACTGCTTTTAGGAAATCTCAAGTGATGGATACTGGAAAGAAATTCGGCTATACTGGCAAGGATTGGGATCCTCTATTCACTGCTGACAACAGGGTCAAGATTGGGACCTATGATTTTGCCAATCAAATGGAACCATTAAGAAATGCTGTGTCCAATATCCCACAAGAAACACCAGCTGGTGTAATGAAAATGCAATCAATAGTTAACGAAGAATCTAACTATGCTAAGAAAGACCCAACTTTTGTACCTTGGGGTTCATTCAATGACGTGGTTAGAATTATTAAATCAGAGATGTTTTATCCTGTATATGTTTCTGGTCTATCTGGAAATGGTAAAACTTTTATGGTAGAACAGGCCGCTGCAAAACTCGGAAGAGAATTTATCAGAGTTCAGATTAATCCTGAAACAGACGAAGATGATTTGTTAGGTGGTTTCAGATTGATTAATGGCGAGACTGTCTTTTCAAAAGGTCCAGTTCTAAAGGCTATGGAAAACGGTGCGATACTTCTTCTCGACGAGATTGATAGAGCGACCAATAAGATTATGTGTCTACAAGGTATTTTAGAAGGAAAACCAGTATTAGTCAAAAAGACTGGAGAGGTTGTAGAACCTGCTTCTGGTTTTAATGTGATTGCCACTGCTAACACTAAAGGTAAAGGATCCGAGGACGGAAGATTTACGGCGGCCACTATTATAGATGACGCCTTTTTAGAAAGATTCACAGTTGCAATTGACCAACAGTTTCCAAGTAAGGCTGTAGAAACAAAGATTGTTTCGAAACATATGGAAAAGTTTGGTAAAACTGATTCAGAGTTTGCTGATAAGTTGGTTACATGGGCCGATATTATTAGAAAAACATTTTATGACGATGGAGTAGATGAAGTAATTTCTACAAGAAGGCTCTGCCACATCGTTCAAACTTTCTCTATCTTTAAGGATAGAATGAAATCAATTGACCTTTGTATTGCAAGGTTTGACGACGATACAAAATCTGCTTTCTTGGACTTATACTCCAAAGTGGATTCAGGTGTAACATTTGAGGAAAATGATGAAGAAACAGAATAAACCAGATTTTAAGTTTAATGAAGGGGCTCTAATCCAAGAGCTCCTTGATTATGTAAGTAAAACCTATGACGGACATTATAGTAAAAGTAAATTCCAATCAACCGAATTTATTATTGACTGTGGTCATGGTATGGGTTTTTCTTTAGGAAATGTGCTGAAATATGCTCAACGATACGGCAAAAAAGAAGGATATAATAGGAAGGACCTATTAAAAATACTACACTACGCTATCATTGCTTTGCATGTACATGACTTAAATGAGAGTCACACAGGGGTTTACAAAAACTAAAATGTGTGATATAATATTAACCAATATAAATTATGGAGATGCATATGCAATTATCAGATAATACCCTGAAAATTTTATCTAACTTCGCAACAGTAAATGCGAATATGGTATTAAAACCAGGACAACAACTTAAAACCATTTCAGAGGCGAAGAACATTTTGGCGACAGCAGATATCGTTGAAGACTTTCCTAAAGAAATGGGTATTTATGATTTAAATGAATTTTTATCTATTCATGGTTTAGTAGAAAATCCTACACTCGAGTTCGAAGAGAATGCAGTGCTGATCAAAGATGGTTCCAATAAGGTTCGATATTTCTTTGCTCAACCTAGTATCTTAACAACTCCAGATAAAGATATTACTATGCCTGAAACTGATGTACAAATTCATTTTACTGAAGAATCTCTTGGCCGAATCAAGAAAGCAGCCAGTGTGTTAGGTCACATTGACTTCTGTATTGAAGGTAAAGAAGATGTAATCGCTAAAGTATACGACGCTAAAGATTCTAGTGCCAATACTTATGAGCTTAATCTAGGACCTAATACAACTGGTCATAGTTTTAATTTCGTCATGAATATTTCAAACTTGAAATTAATTGACGGATCGTATGATGTATTTATTTCATCTAAGTTGATTTCTAAATGGCAAAATATTACTGTTCCAGTAAATTATTTTATCGCTTTAGAGAAAACATCAACTTTTAATGTATAAATATAATATACAACCAAATTCTCATATTAATTATGAGGATAATAAAGAGAGTGCCGATGGTCGGGCTCTCTTAAATTAGTCTAACTAACTTTGCAAAGGAGAAAAAAATGGCTGAATTAGATAACAAAGTCCTTCCACAGGAAGGCGAACAACCGGAAGCTCCTCAGCTTTCACTTCAAGACATTGCTACTGTCGTACAGATTATTGATATCTGTTCAAGACGTGGTGGGTTTGAAGGTCAGGAACTTGAGGCAGTAGGTGGTGTAAGAAACAGGATTGTTGCATTCTTAAATGCGGCGGCACCTAAGGACGGAGAAGTTCCTGAAGGTCAAGTACCTGTTGAAGAACCATCAGTTGAAGAAGTCACTGCAGAAGAGGCTTAATCACTGTAAGGTTGGGGAAGGCCGGGAGTCCTGGACACCTGAATCCCCACGACAGTCCTTTTATTAGGACTCCCGGCCACATTTATTATATTATTAAAGGAATATTATGCAAACAAGTGAAGTAAAAAATCTTATAGATTCTCTTAAACTCGGTCGAGTTTGGGTTAAATTCAAAAAAATAGGAACAGGCGAGATTCGCAACATGGAATCAACCCTTAATCCAGACCTACTAAAAGAAGCAGGTATAGAAACAGTATTAGAAAGTGTAAATCCAGAGTCGGATCATATCGCCGTATGGTGTATTGATAAGAATGCCTGGCGTTCATTTCGTGTTAATACAGTAATTAGTTGGGAGACAGAATAATGCAAGAGTATCTATGGGTCGAGAAGTATCGACCACAAACAGTGGCAGACACAGTTTTGCCAAAACCACTAAAACAATCTTTTACCAAAATCCTGGAAACAGGTGAAATACCAAATCTGTTATTTACAGGTACTGCTGGTGTTGGTAAAACTACAGTTGCCAAGGCTCTATGTAATGAACTAGGTCTTGACTATTTATTGATCAATGGGTCCGAAGAAGGTAACATTGATACACTTAGAACAAAAATTAAACATTTTGCATCGACAGTTTCTCTACAAGGTGGCTATAAAGTTGTTATCTTGGACGAGGCAGACTATCTTAATCCACAATCGACACAACCTGCTCTGCGTGGATTCATAGAGGAGTTTAGTAATAACTGCCGATTCATTATGACCTGTAATTTTAAAAATAGAATTATAGAACCATTACATTCAAGATGTTCAGTAGTAGAATTTAATATTGCCAAAAAAGATATGCCTCAATTATGTGGGTCATTTCTTGAAAGATGTGGTACTATTCTAAAAACTGAAGGTATTAAATTTGAAGAACCAGTTTTGGCTGAACTGATTATGAAACACATGCCAGACTGGAGACGAGTTCTTAATGAACTTCAAAGATACAGTGTTGCTGGCCAAATAGATTCTGGTATATTAGTATCACTATCGGAAGTTTCTATGGCTGACCTTATGGAACATCTTAAACTTAAAAACTTTAAACTTATGAGACAGTGGACAGCCGATAATATCGACCAAGAACCTGCTGCATTATTTAGAAAAATTTATGACAATATGTATGAATATGTTGAACCACAATCTATTCCTCAGCTAGTTCTTATACTTGCGGATTATCAATTTAAGAATAGTTTTGTTGCTGACCATGAACTTAACATGGTTGCTTGTCTAACTGAAGTTATGGCAGGAGTACAGTTTAAATGAAAAAGTTTATGATTAATCCTATAACAGGTGAAAAAACAGAAATGGTGGAAAAAGAAACCAAAACATGGAAAATAGTAGAAGTTCATTATAGTGTTGATAACCACAGATTCAGGGCAGTTGCCTATAATGATAAAAAGATTATCATGGAAGAAAAACTATGTAATACTAGGGTTGACGCAGAAATGTATATCGCCCATCAAATGGAAGTATAAGATGAATCCATTTGATTATGTAAACGCTATTACGAATACTAAAAAGAATATCATGGTAGATGATATTGCAGAAAAAGAATACGCACCATTTATAGTAAATAAGGCACTTGGAAACTTTAGGGATACTGTACTATATGCTAATGAAATGAATATTAACCATCACTTGGAACACCGCCTTCAATTTGATTTTTTTATAAATATAGTAAAGAAACAGAAAAGATGGTCCAAGTGGATTAAATCTGAATCTGTTTCGGACTTAGAGCTTATTAAAGAATATTATGGATATAGTAATGAGAAAGCTAAATCTGTATTGTCCTTGCTAAGTAATGAACAAATAAATGATTTGAAATTAAGGATTTATAAAGGTGGAAAACGAAAATAACAACCAAGTCACAGATTGGACTCCAGCATCTATGTTGGAAGTTAGTCTAAACGAACCTGATGATTTTCTAAAAATACGAGAAACGCTAACGCGTATCGGTGTAGCTTCAAGAAAGGATCAAAAATTATACCAGTCATGTCATATCTTGCATAAGCAAGGTAGATATTTTATAGTTCACTTTAAAGAACTATTTTTACTAGATGGAAAACCTTCTAATCTAGTTGAGAATGACCTAGAACGTAGGAACACAATTGCTACTCTTCTAGCTGACTGGGGATTAGTATCATTTACTAATCCAACTGCTAGTAGAATTCTAGCGCCATTGCGACAAATAAAGGTCATTCCGTACAAAGAGAAAACGCAATGGGAACTGTGTCCTAAATACAATATAGGAAACAGTAATGGAGAAAAAACTTAAACTTTATTCAATGACATTTCACGAATTTATGAAACAAAACAGAATTCAAAATGTATGGAGAATAATTACAAACTAACAACGAAAGTTGTATAAATAAATGTGACTGCCGAATTATCGGGGTCACATTTTAACCTTGCTAAACATAATAGGAGGAAGCTATGGTAAGAAGTACTATGAACGTGCCACGTTCTTTATTCATTGGGTTTGAACCCATACTAAACGAACTTGAGAGAATCCACTCAGCTGGAAGGGCTCAAGATAACTATCCACCCCACAACGTAGTGAAGGTCGATGATGAAAATTTTATCATTGAACTAGCTGTCGCGGGTTTCTCGGAAGAGGATATCCAAGTGGAAGTCAAAGATGGAATTCTTTTAGTTATGGCATCTCACTCAGAGAAAGATGAACGTGAATATGCACATAAAGGTATCTCGTCCCGCAAATTTGAGAAGTCCTTCCGACTCTCTGAATTTGTCGTTATCGACGGTGCCAATCTAGTGAACGGAATACTTGTGGTAAATGCCAGAGTAGAAGTTCCAGATGAGAGGCGTCCTAGGAAGATCGAAATAGGGTCTGCTGGGAAATCAAAGAAGAAGGAATTTATTCAAGAATAGATTCCGGTGAGCAGCGAAAATACTAGTAGATATGTACTAACACATTTACTGGAGAACAACATGAAACATATGATTCACTTTGTTGAAAAATATGATGACGTTGCCGAGGCCTTACGAACTACTTTACTTGCGTTAAGTATAACAGGACTAATTTTAGGATTAGCACCTTTTATAATATTAATGACTTTAAATGGTTCATAAGACCAAATTGACAATCATGCGGGGGTAAGAAATTACCCCCATTTTATACATTTAAATATACAAAATAAATCAAAAAAACACTTTACATTGTACCAGTTTTATGGTATAATATACACATCAGGAATCGAGAAAGGACTGTAGTTGGTTGGTTGTTGTGAAGTCCTATGAAACGCCCGGTTATAACTGTTTTAAAATCAATTAAGACGTGATATATGGTATTGAGGTTATAACAAAAGGTAACAATGAAATGTCTGAAATTATTTAGGAGTAAATTTGGGAAGACATGGAAAACGAGAAACCTTATGGTCACTACCTATTGACCTAGATAAAATCCAGGTAAGGCCTGGCATAGAAGGACACGGTGTAAAGAATTGGGGTAATACCCATGAAATTGAAATACCAAAAACTCTAATTATCACTTTACATTATACGCGTAATGTGATATAATATATTATATTATTATGGATTGGACTACATGAATTTTTATACTAACGTTTCCCGCTATGGAAACATGCTGTTATATCGTGGTTACGAAAACGGCAAGAAGATTTCCAAACGCATTAAATTTAAACCAACTTTATTTGTTTCAACACCGAAAGGTGATTGGAAAACACTAGACGGCAGACCTTGCGCGCCTATTCAATTCGATTCTATGCGTGATGCAAAAGAATGGATATCAAACAACAAAGATACTGCTGGTCGCCAGATATATGGCAATGACAGATATATCTCACAATTTATTAACGAACAGTTTCCAGGTCAAATAGAATTTAATCGTAACTTAATTAATGTAACCTCTATCGACATCGAGGTTCAATCGGACGATGGATTCCCAGAACCAGATTTGGCTAATAATCCTATTACTGCCATTACAATTAAAAACAATATAGACAATACTTATTATGTATGGGGTCTCGGTGAATATAATGCCGAACAATCTTATATGACAACTAATCGAGTAGTCTATGTAAAATGTGAATCAGAACTTCAATTATTACATAGTTTTATTTCTCATTGGGCAACACCGAGTCATACGCCTGATATTATTACTGGTTGGAATACAATGTTCTTTGATATTCCTTATCTAATTAATCGAACTGTTCGTCTGCTAGGAGAAGATGTCGCTAAAAGATTCTCTCCTTGGGGTATGCTTAATCGTAGAACTGTTCGAGTCATGAACAGAGAACAGAATACCTATGATATCACTGGTATTGGTCATGCAGATTATATGGAATTATTCCAAAAATACACATACACTGCACAAGAATCTTATGCCTTAAATCACATTGCTCATGTTATTCTTGGCGAGAAGAAAATATCATACGAAGAATATGGTACACTTCACGGTTTATACAAAAACGACCATCAAAAATTCATTGATTATAATATTAAAGATGTAGAATTAGTTGACAGATTAGAGGACAAGATGGGTCTTATTACTCTTATGTTAACTATGGCATACAAAGGTGGCGTAAACTATACTGACACATTCGGCGTTACTGCGATATGGGACACAATCATATATCGTTATCTCCATGACAGAAAAGTTGCCATGCCATTCTCGGAACCAAAAGTTAAAACAAATTACCCTGGTGGTTATGTTAAGGACCCAGTAGTTGGTCTACACGAACACGTGGTATCATTCGACCTTAACTCACTATATCCATCAATCATTATGCAATACAATATGTCGCCAGAAACAATAGTAGATGGTAATGTTATGGGTATTAATATTGATAAAATACTAGATGGTTATACCTTGGACAATAAAGGGTTTGCCATAGGTGGAAATGGCCAGGCGTTTACTGTAGAAAGAAAAGGTATGATGCCTACTTTAGTAGATGAATTATATAGTGAACGTGTTGTAATCAAAAAACAAATGATTCAGGCTCAAAAAGAATTACAAACAGTTGTCCCTGGAGATAAACAAAAACTATATGATATTGAACGAAGAATATCAGTTGCCGAAAATCAACAGATGGCAATTAAGATTCTACTTAACTCACTTTACGGCGCGATGGGTAACAAATACTTTCGTTTCTTTGACCAAAGAATTGCAGAGGCGATTACTTTATCAGGTCAGCTGACTATTCGTTGGGCCGAAGTCGCACTTAATAAATATCTAAACAAAGTCATGGGAACTAATACAGATTATATTATTGCCATTGATACGGATTCACTTTATGTTAATATGAGTCCCTTAGTCGAACAGGTCAAACCCGCTAATCCGGTTGACTTTCTTGATAAAGTTGCTAGTGATAAACTAGAACCAGTCCTTAATGCGGCATATCAAGAACTGTTCGGCCTTATGGGTGGAATTGATGATAGAATGGTTATGAAAAGAGAGGCCATTGCTGACCGTGCGATATGGACTGCAAAGAAAAGATATATCCTTAATGTTCATGACAATGAAGGTGTTAGATATAAAGAACCAAAACTAAAAATCATGGGTATCGAGGCAATCAAATCTTCTACTCCTGCACCATGTCGAGAAGGACTTAAAGAACTATTTAAGGTCATGATGGTAGGTGATGAAAGAGAAAACCAAAAGGCCATTGAACACTTTAGAACATACTTTAATACATTACCCGCACATGAGATATCATTCCCTCGTGGAGTATCTAATGTAACAGATTATCGTAGTGCAGAAACAATATATCGTAAAGGAACTCCTATACATGTTCGTGCTGCATTACTACACAATAAAATGGTCAAAGACCTAAAACTATCAAAGAAATATCAACCTATTAAAAACGGCGAGAAGATAAAGTTTTGTTATCTTAAAACTCCAAATCCTATTAAAGAAAATATTATTGGGTTTATGCAATATCTGCCAGAGGAGTTTGAATTGGATCGCTATATAGATTATGATTTACAATTTCAGAAAACATTCTTGGATCCTATCGAACATATTTTCAAGGCCGTTGGTTGGTCTACAGAAGAAGTTGGAACTTTAGATGAATTTTTTGGATAAAACACTTTACTTTTGCAAGAAAGTATGTTATAATATACACAACTATGGAGAAAAAAATGAAATTAGTTAGACTATCCTCGGGAGAGGAATTAATATGTAATGTAGAAGAAACTGAAACAACTGTTATTATCAGTAATGGTTTTAATATGGTATCTACAGAACCAGGTAAGATTGGATTTATTCCATTTATGGCTTACTCAAAAGATGAACAATTTATTATTGACAGAAGCCACGTACTTATGATATGTGAACCAGTTGATGAGTTAATTGAACAAATAACCAAATCAACATCAACAAGCAGTATTCTTATGCCTAAAGAGCAAGGAATTATTACTCAATGAAATCATTAATTGAAAAAGTTGAACAATGGCATTGGGACCGAAATCTCATTGACGGCGCAACCGATAAAGATCAAGTGTTAAAACTTATTCAAGAGGTTGGAGAACTGTCAGATAATGTTTGTAAACAACAAGACATTGCTGATGACATTGGAGATTGTTTAGTTATTTTAATTAATATTGCAGTTCGTAATGGACTAACATTAGAACACTGTTTAGAAGTTGCCTATCATGATATTAAAAATCGTAAAGGTAAAATGGTAGATGGTATTTTTATTAAGGAGGAATGATGGGTAACCAACCAAAATATCCAATATATATTATTTCAAAGGGTCGTGCAGACACTAGATTAACTGTTAAATCTTTAGAACATTTAGGTGTTCCATATAAGATTGTTATTGAAGGTAGTGAGTATAGTGATTATGCAGCAGTTATTGACCCAGATAATATTTTAGTATTACCTTCCGATTTTAGAGATAACCCACAATGGGCTAGAAAATGTGAAGATACTGGTTCATTAGGTGGCGGTATTCCTGTTAGAAATTGGGTATGGCAACACGCAAAAGATAGTGGAGCAAAAAGACATTGGATTTTAGATGATAATATTCAACACTTCTATCGTTTACATAATAACGGAAAAATTAAAATGTCCGATGGAACTTGTTTTAGGGCATGTGAAGACTTTGCTGACAGATATGAAGATACAAAAATGTTTGGCATGAACTATGCATACTTTTTACCAGCACACACTAAAAGACCTCCATATTATCATAATACTAGGGTTTATAGTTGCATTTGTTTATCTAATGATATATATCCAGAGTTTGCGTGGAGAGGTAAATTTAATGAAGATACAGATTTATCCTTAAGAATTATGAAAGCAGGATATCATACATTTCTGTTTAATGCATTCGCCTGTGGTAAGATTACTACCATGACAATGAAAGGTGGTAATACAGAAGCATTATATAATATAGACAAAACAGGTGATCAGACTTCAAGGGCAGGTAATGAAGATTATGATAACAGACGAGAGTTTGCAGAATCATTAAGACGTCAACACCCCGATGAAGTTAGAGTTACATGGAAGTGGGGAAGATGGCATCATCATATTGATTACTCTCAATTTCAACACACAAAACCTACTTTAAAAAGTGGGCTAAATATTAGTAAAGGAAAAGTCAATGAATATGGACTTAAATTGGTCAAATTAAAACCGGAGGTAGATTATGGCTAAAAGTGAAAATAAAGCGGATCGTAGAATTAACTATGAACCCGAATCGTTATTTGTTTTAGATGGACAAGAAGAACAAGAAACACCTTATCAGTGGGACGAAATGCCCAACTTTGAACAAGGACAAGTAGAGGCTTGGAAAATCTTAAAAGTAAGATTTAGAAATGAACAAGATTTACTTGCATTTGCAGAAGTAGTTGGTCAGACAGTTACACCTAAAACAAAAGGTATTTGGTTCCCACCTACTGATAAAACTAGAAACAGTTTGCTCAGATGGATGCACGAGGATCAAGTTGAAGAACATTCTGACCTTATAGATGAAATAGTGGACGATGAAACTATTTCTCCGATGGGTGGATAGGGGTTTACATTTCCTTAAAAATATGTTATAATATACATTATGCAAAAAATATCTGGTACACTCTTTGATTCTTTATTTGATGTAAAGACAAATAAGACAATTAACTTAGATTCCTTTGATAAGTTCGAAGGAGTTCTTTATCGTTTGTCTGAGAAACCAAGAAAAGATAAAAAGTCAGCGGAATTAATGTCACCAGCTGTGTATGAAAAATATACTAAAAGAGCTAATGACAATGTTACAGCATGGGGTGGTTGGTGTGCTGTAGATGTAGATGATTTACAAGGAGATATGAAAGAGTTTCTACACAAGAAGTGTGGTAATTTCTATTATGTTTGCTATTCAACGGCATCGTCAACTAAAGAAAATCCTAAATTTAGACTTGTGTTTCCTTTAACAACTCAAGTATCAAAGGACAATATAAAACATTTTTGGTATGCAATTAATAAAGAATTAGGTGAAGTAGGAGATATTCAAACTAAGGACTTATCGCGTATGTATTATATCCCAGGTAAGTATAAGAAAGCCTACAACTTTATATTCACTCACAAAGGTGATTATGTCAATCCAATATCACTTATGGAAAAACACCCCTATGTAGAAAAAAGTGGAAATACATTCTTTGATAAATTACCAAAACAAATGCAAGAAGCAATGATGGAACACGTTAAAAGTAAACTAACAAATACAGAAATCAAATGGACTGGTTATAAGGACTGTCCGTTTTTTCCAAAACAATTAGAATCAGAATATAAAGTAATAAGTGGAACTGGCTGGTATCACAAAATGTACCAGATTATGGTGGCACTGGCCGGCAACGCAATTAAGAGTGGTTACCCAATCACATCAAATGAAATTGCATACTTATGTAGAGAATTGGACTTCGATACAGGCAATTGGTATGCAAAAAGACCTCTCGATAAAGAGGCAGAAAGAGCACTAGATTATGTGTATAAAAATCAATTATAGGAGAAAAAAATGGAAAAACCAAGTTTAGTTAGAAGATTTATCATGTGGATAGTAGATTCGTGGAGAGTTGTAATGGACGTTAGATATAACCCATTAAAATATGTACCAGAACCTAGTTTACAGGCTTATTTTATGTTAGTATTATTTACTATGTGGAGTGCCTTCTTTGGTTTTATTGCAATATATTATATGGGATTTCTTAATTATGATATTGTTACAAGTATTATGGTACACGCCAGTATATTAATACCTATTGTAATTACTAATGCTGTTTTTGCAGATGCTGAGAGAGATGGACAATCCTGGGTACAAGAGTGGAGAGCAGAACAATCAAAATATAAGTTATTCTTAAACAGAACCAGAAAAGGTGTTAGAATACTTTGGGATATAGACAAAGAAGCATGAATAAAAAAATAACAGTAGTAGGTTCAGGTTATGTCGGTTTGGCAAATGCAGTTATGTTGGCCAAAAATAATAAAGTTACAATCTTGGATATCGATGAAGATAGAGTAGATAAAATTAACAATAAGATTTCACCACTCATTGATGACCAAATTGTTGATTCACTTAAAAATGATAATTTAAATTTAACGGCGACTACCGATAAAAGAAAGGCTTATGCTAATCCTGATTGGGTTATTATCGCCACCCCAACTGATTATTGCACAGAAACAAATTATTTTAATACTAAAACAGTAGAAGATTGTATTGCTGAGGCAATGTGGAATCACGTGGATTGGGATAATTCAGAAACTCATATTGTAATTAAATCTACTATTCCCATAGGCTTTGTTGATTCTTTGAAAAATGATAGAGTATTTTTCTCACCTGAATTTTTAAGAGAGGGAACTGCACTTAGAGATTGTTTACGACCTGAAAGAATTGTAGTTGGTAACCAAGACCATGCAGGAGTTGATTGGGTAGAATTAATGTATGACGCTATTATTGAAAACTTTCCGATGCCTCCAGTTACATACTGTGGTAATAAAGAAGCAGAATCAGTTAAATTATTTGCCAATGGTTATCTTGCCATGCGTGTGGCATTCTTTAATGAACTAGATACTTACGCAGAATTTCATAAATTAAATACAAAAGAAATTATTGAGGGAGTGGTAGGAGATTCCAGAATTGGTAAACACTATTGTAATCCTAGTTTTGGATATGGAGGGTACTGTTTTCCTAAAGATACAAAACAATTGTTATCAAACTATAAAACAAATAGAATACCTAATAGACTAATAGGATCAATTGTTTATTCTAATGATGTAAGAATGGACCATATAGCAAATCAAATATTACATAAGTCTCCAAAAATAGTAG
>Ga0181410_1000075_pt1 | contig 36724 bp, 20 predicted proteins | sample 33SPOviralmetaG_FD_130112 | JGI IMG/M metagenome (GOLD analysis project Ga0181410, IMG submission 130112) | Marine viral communities from the oligotrophic San Pedro Time Series (SPOT) site, San Pedro Channel, CA, USA - 33 SPOT_SRF_2012-06-20 | ecosystem: Environmental > Aquatic > Marine > Strait...
GGATTAATGAAGACAGATTATGAGGAGGACGAATTAAGTTATGAGGAGGTAACCGTAGAAAAATCACAAGAAGCATCATATTAGTTGACGAACGGGTCGCAATCAGCGAAGTATTGACAATATACATAATACACGTTATAATTGATTTGAAGTCATCAACAGGTTATGGCAAAAGGATTTACTGTAAAAGCAAACACTCCAAAGGTCAAAGGACCAGAGTGGGACTATGATAAGATTAAGGAAAGGATGCGTGGGAAGACGATTGTTTTTTGTCTTCCTGGGCGGGGATGTAGTTTTGTCTTTCTGAAGAACTTTGTACAACTGTGCTTTGATATGGTACAGAATGGAATGAGTATTCAGATTAGTCAAGATTACTCAAGTATGGTTAATTTTGCACGGTGTAAGTGTTTAGGTGCAAATGTATTGCGTGGTCCGAATCAAATTCCCTGGGATGGTAAGTTACAGTATGATTATCAACTGTGGATTGATAGTGATATTGTCTTTAACACAGAGAAGTTTTGGCAGTTATGTGATATGGCCATTCCCAATGAGGAGGAAGCAGAGGAGCGGCAAGTTGTTGCAGGATGGTATGCAACAGAGGATGGGCACACAACATCTGTTGCTCATTGGTTAGAGGAGGATGATTTCCGAAAGAATGGTGGAGTGATGAATCACGAAACTGTCGAATCCATCTCAAAACGGAAGAAGCCCTTCACAGTTGATTACACAGGATTTGGATGGGTCTTAATTAAGAAGGGAGTCTTTGAGAATCTTGAGTATCCATGGTTTGCACCAAAGATGCAAGTCTTTGAGAGTGGTAAGGTGCAAGATATGTGTGGCGAGGATGTCTCGTTTTGTCTTGATGCAAAGGAAGAAGGATTTGATATTTGGTGTGACCCACGAATTCGAGTGGGGCATGAAAAAACTCGCGTAATTTAATTGAGGAGGATTTGAACAATGATAATGAAAGGTGATAGTTATGTTCCATCGAGTCCTAAGAAGACTCGTCAAGGAAAGTCTCAGAATACATTACTCAGTGCGACCTCTCGTAATGGTAAGAAAAAGAAGTATAGGGGACAAGGTAGGTAAATAGGAGTAGTTACGTTTTGTTAAATGGCTGCTCTTATTTGCAACTTACCATCAGTTGAAGTATGGGTTCGTAAAGAATATCTAACTGATCATCAATCTGGTCATGGTGAGTTTGTTAAAGGCGTCTGGGTATCGTGTAAATCGATACCTGGGCGCACTTTTTATTTTGAGACATACTTACCAGAGTATGCTGCAATGTATGATAAACTGCCCATCAGCGCGTTTGTAAGCGCCCCTGAGGTGCCTTCACCTGATATGAACCTACCTAACCTACAATTCTGGAATTGTATGGATTATGGGGTTGTTTCTGTTCAGAAGCAGTTTATTGGTAGTATGGACTATGAACTATATACAAGAGATCATGGTATTCAGAAAGGAACATATATTTGTACAATAGATAATTATCATCAGGATCCAGATGTTATAGATTATGCAACAAGTGAAAATCCAGCAGAACATAAGTCACATAATCTGATTGAACTTGAAAATGGACAGTATGCACTGTATCCAAATAACCGAATGCGTATCTATGATAATAGTTTGACACCTGTTGAACCTAAAATGCCTGATTTTAAGGTGTCGACACAATATTATCAAGTTGAGAATGGTTTTGAGCGTCTTGGAATGGGGCGTGAGGATGAATATTTTTGGAAAACAGCAAAAGAACGCAAAAATTCACCCGAAGAGGAGAAAAATGAAAGCAAGTAACGATTTTTTAGACAATTTGGCAGCAGACCAACACGAAAAAATGCTTCGTGAAATTGCAAATGATGATCTAACACCCAAAAAACGGGATAAGAAGCAAGACACGGAGATTTTTGAGCAAGAAATCCCACCAGCACCTCTCTATGAGTAAAAAATGATTGATAATGTAGAAGCACCTATCGAAGGTAAAGTTGACAAGTGGGGGTTTACTATTAAACCCTCTATTAGTGATACAGAATGTATTCTTATTTGTCTTAAGAATGCTCCTTGTGGTCATAATAAAAAGCAAGTAGAACGTCTTATCAAAGATTATGAAAGTAAGAACTTAGTCGATAAATAAGATATAATTACTGTTTAATTTAGTGCCCTTAGAACGAGTCAGTCAAGGATTTAAAGATATTAGTATGACGTTTCAGGTAAATCCTTTAACTGATGATTTGATTGCCTTAAATAATGCAAATGCGATTGCAAGATCTGTACGTAATATAATTTTAACAAATCCTGGCGAAAAATTTTTTGATGAAGAATTTGGCACTAGTATTAGTGAATCTTTATTTGAGAATATCAATACATTAACTGCATCAACAATTAAAGATCAAATTAAATATGCAATTCAAGAATATGAACCAAGGGTGAACTTCATAAGATCAGAAGTACGTCCAGATCCGGATAATAATTCTTTCGATGTCACAATTGTATATAAAATTGTTGGACTTGATATTGACCCTCAAGAAATTTCATTTGTATTGCAACCAACTAGGTAAAGATGCCATTAACTAATTTTTCAAACCTAGATTTCGATCAGGTTAAACAATCCCTCAAAGATTACTTACAAGCAAATAGTAATTTTACAGATTATGATTTTGAAGGGTCAAACCTATCATCAATTCTTGATGTATTAGCATATAATACATACATGACTTCATATAATGCAAACATGATTGCAAATGAAGTCTTTCTTGATAGTGCATCATTACGAGAAAATGTTGTTGCACTTGCACGTACTATTGGATATACACCAAAATCAAGGAAATCTGCCCGTGCAACGATTAGTTTTTATGTAAATACTTCAACTGTATCACCAACACCGGTATCATTAACGTTAAAAAAGGGTCCAGTTGCAACATCGGTTAAAAGATTTTCTGGTCAATCGTTTATTTTCTCAATTTTAAACGATATTACAGTTCCAGTTGTAAATGGAATTGCAATTTTCAACAATATACCGATTTATGAAGGTATTTTGGTTGAACAAAACTTCACTGTGAGTACTAGAAAGAAGAATCAGAGGTTTGTTTTACCAAATTCCGGCGTTGATACTGATTTAATGAGCGTTTTTGTTAAAAATAACGAAACCACATCAATTTCAACACGGTATACACTGCAAAATAACTTGTTTGAAGTAGGTAGATACTCAAAAATCTACTATTTACAAGAAATTGAGGATGAAAGATATGAATTATTCTTTGGTGATGGTGTATTTGGTCAAAAATTAGATGATGGAAATTACATCACAGTCAATTATATTAGGTCAAATGGGGTAAATGGTAACGGGGTATCCCAATTCGCCTTTGCGGGGCGTATAACATACAATAGGAACGCTTCAATCTACAGTATAAGCAACGGTATCTCTTTGTTAACTACAGGTATTTCCTCTTCTGGTGGTGCTGATATCGAAGAGGTTGAATCTATTAAGAAGTTTGCTCCCACTGTCTATGCTACACAGAATAGAGCAGTTACTTCTAGTGACTATGAAGCACTTATTCCTTCTAAAATTTACCCTGAAGCAGAGTCAATTTCTGTTTTTGGTGGTGAAGAGTTAGTTCCACCACAATATGGTAAGGTCTTCATCAGTATTAAACCAAAATTTGGCGATTTTATCCCAAATTTGATTAAAGAGAACATCAGAACGTTGTTGAAAAAGTATTCAGTAGCAGGAATTGTGACTGAAATACTTGATTTGAAATATCTTTACCTTGAAATTGACTCAAAAGTCTATTATAACTCTAATTTTACTCCATCTTCACAACATTTGGGAGTTAAAATTCAATCAAATGCTGAAAAATACGCAAATTCTACTGAATTAAATAGATATGGTGCAAGATTTAAATATAGCAAATTCTTAAAGATACTTGATGATAGTGATGTTGCAGTCACATCTAATATTACAACAGTTTCAATGAGAAGAGATTTAAGAGTTGTCTTAAATCAGTTTGCTGAATACAGTATTGGTTTTGGAAATGAGTTCCATATTAAGCGTATGGACGGATTTAACATTAAATCCAGTGCATTCAAGATTCAGGGAATTGAGGAAGATTTATATATTGGCGATCTTCCCAATATTAATAGACAAACTGGATCTTTGTTCTTCTTTACTGTACCAACTGTAAATTCACAAACTCCTACAGTTGTAAGAAGAAATGTTGGAAAAATTGATTATATTAATGGAATTATTACTTTAAATCCAATTAATATTGTTAGTGGTATGAAAATTGATGGTCAAACACTAATTCAAATGTCTGCATCCCCTGCTTCAAATGATGTTATCGGATTACAGGATCTTTATTTGCAACTAGATATAAGTAATAGTGTGTTTGATATGATTGTTGATGATATATCTTCCGGTGTTGATTCTTCTGCTTCCACCTACGTCACTTCTTCTAGTTATCCGAATGGTGCTCTGGTTCGTCTTGGAGGACGTTCACGAATAACACCTCTTGAGCAAGCAATTGCAACTTCTACAACACAGACTCAATTGTCTCCTACGACAAATACTGGTGGAACTGGAAGTGCGGTTGTAGCAGATACAACACCAAGCACTCCAGCCCCTGTTACACAAACCTCATCTTCAACTTCATCTTCATCATCATCATCTTCCGGTGGTGGCGGTGGATACGGCGGATACTAATAGCAAACCATAAAAAATGACAGAAACCAGAGTACAATTACAAACTATCGTCCAAAGTCAACTCCCTGAGTATGTAAGGAGTGACTTTCCTCTGATTGCTGATTTTTTAAAGGAATATTATAGAGGTCAAGAGTATCAAGGTGCTCCAATTGATTTGATTAATAATATTGATCAATATACTAAAGTTGATAATGTAACTAATTTATCTCAAACTGCTATTTTGCAGTCGACTGTTAGTTCTACAGGAGAAACTCTTTTTATTGATCCAATTAGAACTAGATTAGGAACACAGGGGTTTCCTGATAAGTATGGATTGCTTAAAATAGGCAATGAAATCATTTCATATACTGGAAAAACTGATTTTTCGTTCACTGGATGTATTAGAGGTTTTAGTGGAGTTTCTGATCTAACAAAAGAAGGTTATCCTGAGGAAGTTGTATTTGAAAGAAACATTGCAACTTCACATCTTATTGGTTCCGAAATTCAAAACTTAAGTGTTCTTTTCTTAAATCAAATTTTAAAGAAAATTAAGGCACAGTATGCTCCAGGTTTTCAAAATAGACAGATTGCACCACAAGTAAATCAAAACGTATTTGTTAAACAGTCTGCAGATTTTTATGCAACTAAGGGAACAGAAGAATCCTATAAAATTCTGTTTAAAGTACTGTTTAATGAAGATGTTACTCTAGTAAATTTATCAGATCGTTTGTTTAGACCATCTGATGCACATTATATTCAAGTTGAAAGTATTATTGTAGAACAAGAGCAAGGAGATCCTTTTGCTCTTGCAAATAGAACATTATTCCAAGATTTTCCGAACAGATCATATGCTCCAATTGCATATGTAGAGTCTATTAGCTCTGGTATTGGTAAAACATATTATAAATTAGATATTGACTCTGGATATGACAGAGATGTTAGCGTTAAAGGTGTTGTTTATGGCAATTTTGAGTCAACTCCTAAAACAAGAGTAACAAATACAGTAGGATTTGCTCAAACATTTATTGATGTTGATTCAACAGTCGGATTTGGTGCTACAGGAACATTAACCATTGACTATAATGATGGTACATTTGGTGAAATTTCTTATGGGAACAAAAATTTAACACAATTCCTTAATTGTGATTTTGCTCCTAGAGTAATTCCATCTGCATCTGAAATTAGAGATTCTAATATTTTTGCATATGCAAACGATGGTCAAGTAAAAGTTAGAATTAACAAGATTCTTAAAGGAGTTAAAACTCCAGCAGGCAACAAATATTATCAAAAAGATAATATTGCACAAATTAAGACTTTTGGTATAATTGATGATTCATTTAGAGCATCTAAATGGATAACCAACATTAGATCTGTTTATACCACTAAAAAAATCGAAGTAGTTGATTTATCAGATAATTCTTATAGAATCGATTTAAACAATATTCATTTATTAACTATTGGTGATACCATAGAAGTTGTAAGTAATGCAGGAACAAGTGTTTTTGGTGTTATCGCTTCTATTATTAATGATAAATCTGTTGTTATATTTGCACAATCTAGTGTTAACATAAGTACAACAATAAATTCAAAAATTAGAAGAGTAATTACCAAAACAGTTGCTGCTAATTTCCCAGAAGTAGAGATAAATTCAACAGATGTTCAAAATGTATACAAAGATGTAGAAGAGGATTGTTTTCTTGTAGCATCTGGATCTCTACCAACATATAAAATTCAAAAACAAAGTCCAATAAAGAATTTTGCTGGAAGTTTTGAAGGAGAAACCTATAATATTGAAAACCATGGATTCTACACAGGAGACAAGGTTTACTACACTCCAGAAATAGTAGGTATTACCTCATTCGTTGGTGGAGATTATACAGTTCCTATCAATGTTGATTTGGATGTAGAGAAATCAAAAATATTTAATAGCGGAGAGTATTTTGCTTATAGAATAGATAAAGACAATATTAAATTTGCTAAAAGTATTCAGGACATATACTATTCTATCAAAAATCCTGAATCTTCAAAGTTTGTATCTACTGCATCAACAACTGTAAGAAATAACACTCTTGTAAGAGAAGATTTTTATAATAAAAAGTTAAAACATCAAGAAATTTTTAGAAAATTTGATAAACCATCAGAAGAAGTTGGAATGTATCCAACAGAACCTGGATATACAGGTCTTCTTATAAATGGAGTTGAAATTCTTAACTATAAATCTAAAGAAAAAGTATATCATGGAAAACTAGAAAATATTAAAGTTCTTTCTTCTGATAGAAATTTTGATATAATCAGTCCACCAGATCTTACCATCACAGATGATATCGGAGTTGGTGCAACAGGTTATTTGGCGGTGTCTGGAGATCTTGAGGAAATTAGACTCCTTGATAGAGGATTTGATTATGAAGAAGTTCCAATTGTAACTATTACAGGTGGAAATGGAAGTGGTGCAAATGTTCAGGTTTCAATGAAATCTATTGACCATATAGAAAAATTTGATTCTAGAACGGTCAATATTTCTACAGATAGTATTGGATTTACTACTTTCCATAAATTTAGAGATCTTGAAGAAGTTACATATCTGACAAATGCATCTGCAGGCATTAGTACTCTTGTTCAGAAAGCAGTTGCTGGATTAACAACAAATTCTCAATATATTATCAAAAGAGTTGATTCTTCAAATATCAAACTTCATACTACATTAGCTTCTGCGGTTGCAGGTATTAACACGGTTAACCTTACTGCTTTGGGTGATGGTATCCATGCATTTAGATCTATAAACAAAAAATCTATTGTTGATTCCATTAACGTTCTTAATTCTGGAGATGGGTATCAGAATAAAAAGAGATGTTCTGCTACAACAGGAATTAGCACCGCTAATAATACTATAAACATTACTGCTCATGGATATGAATCTGGGGAGATTATTCAATACTTTGGAACCTCAGGAACAGAGGTAGGAGGGATTAGTACAAGTATTGATTACTATGTGACTAAAGTCTCTGATGATAAGTTTAAACTATCTACAGTTGGTGTTGGTTCGACAGCAAAAGATTTATATTACAAAACAGAAGAGTATATTGATTTAACTTCTGTTGGATCTGGTCAACATACTTTTAATTACCCATCAATTTTAGTAACACTGTCTGGTAAAGTTGGTGTTGCATCAACAGGTACTGAAACATTCACTGCTAGAGTTCAACCCATTTTTAGAGGTCAAATTACTGACGTTCATCTTACTAACAATGGTGTTGGGTATGGTGTTACCGATATTATTAATTTTGAGAGAAAACCTGTTATATCATATTCTAAAGGAGAAAATGCACAATTAAGCGTTAGTATTTTAAATGGGCGGATAACTGAAGTTGTTGTTCAGAACAAGGGAAAGAATTATATTTCTACTCCTGATTTGATTATTGATGGAGATGGTTTTGGTTGCGTCATAACACCAGTTATGAAGAACAATCAAATTGATTCTGTTTTTGTTGTTGAAGGGGGTAGGGGTTACAGTATAGAAAATACAACAATATCTGTTGTATCTCCACAATCAAATTCTAGAACGAAGTTTGATAGTTTCATTCAAAAATGGACTATTAACTTATGGGAGAAAAAACAATCAGAAATTTCTCCTGATGATGGATTCTTTGAAATTCCTACAAGAGCAGAAAATGATTATCAATATTCTCACATTCATATGCCTCGGGCATTAAGAAGAGCATCGTATTCTGTTGGTGAAAACGGCAAATCTTTATATGGTCTATCTGATTTAAGATTCAATAGAACTGAAATTGATTCAACTGATCATTCTCCAATTCTTGGTTGGGCATATGATGGTAATCCAATTTATGGTCCTTATGGATATAGTACAAAGGTTGGTGGTTCAGCAGTCCAGATGAAATCTGGATATATTGAAGAATCTCAACGTAAATCCAATAGACCTTCAGGATTTGCTCCTGGATTTTTCATTGAAGACTACACTTATTACAGTTCAAATGATGAATCTGTTTTAGATGAAAATAATGGTAGATTCTGCATAACGCCAGAATATCCGAATGGAACTTATGCATATTTTACTACACTTGATAAATCCATTGCCTCTGACGGTCCTTTTGAAAATTATAAAGCACCAGTATATCCATACATCATAGGCAATAAGTATCATGCTTTACCTCAAAAGTTAAATTTTGATAGATCATTCAATCAAGACGATTATGATTTAAATGAAACCAATTATAGAAGAATTGTAAGTGCATATAACTTCTTTGATAAGGATGAAGTTTATCCATTTATTACAATACCGAATAATTTAGATCAAAAAATTAAAATTGATACCGTTTCTGTTGGAAATGTTGAATCTGTAGAAGTTTTAGGTGATGCTAATGGCGAAAATTATAAAGTAGGTGAAGAAATTTTATTTGATGATGAAGGAACTGGAGGAAGAGGTGTTTCTGCAAAGGTATCCTTTGTTAAAGGTAAAACCGTTGGATTATTAACAGCATCTCAGAGTGCTTTTACTGCTGAAATATATCCAACAAGAACGAATGGAGTTTATGTTGGAGTTGCATCTACTCCACATCAATTAAACACTCTTGACTTAATTTCAATTTCTGGATTATCAACAACTTCTTCAAAAATTGAAGGTTCTTACGGCATTACTGTAACTCCAGATATCTTCAATCTTGTTGGATTAGGATCAACTACTTTTGGTCTTACAGCGAATACAGGAATTGTAACTTATGCACATTTAATTAACCATCCGTTGAGTGCTATCAGACCAAATGATGTTTTAGGAATTGGAACCGAAAAACTTAAGGTAATTGCTATTGATCATGATTCATCTAGAGTAAGAGTTATTAGAGGACATGATGGAACGGTTGCAATTGCTCATACTGTAGGAACTGCAGTAACGGTTAATCAGAGAGAGTTTACTTTTACCTCAGGATTTAATACATCTTTCGCTAAGAGAGTTAATACTGAATATTATTTCACACCTTCAGAATCTTTAGGTTTAGGAGAGAATCTTGTTAGTGCTGGAACCACAGTTACATTCTCAAATCCAGGAGCAGGAGCAACACAAGTATACATTCCTGCAAGGTCGATTCATCTAAAAAATCATGAATTAAAAACAGGAGATTCTGTACAGTATGTAAAACATTTTGCCTCTGATGACTCGATACAGTACAAAGATAGTATTGTTGGTACTGCTAGAACAATATTAGAGAATCAAACTCTATTCGTTACAAAAATTGATAAAAACTTTATCGGATTATCTACAGTTAAAGTTGGATTAGGAACAACAGGTTCTTTTGTTGGTATTGCTAGCACCATGAGAGATGCTGGTTTGATGTTCTTTACTAATGTTGGAACAGGCACATATCATAGTTTGAAAACTGTTTATTCTCCCCTAACTGGAACAGTAACTAGAAATCTAGTTACCGTATCATGTGCATCTACTCATGGATTGTCGTCTGGTCACTTTATCAATATTAACGCAGAACCAACGGCATCGAAAACTTACAATGTTAGGTATAACGATTACCATAGAAAACTTCTAGTTAACACTAAGAGTTTTACTCAAGATAATGTTAACGAATCAACTGATACGATTACTATAGAAAATCACGATTTTGAATCTGGTCAAAAAGTTATTCATGAAAATGATTTTGTAACAGGTGCAACTACCAATAATGGAATTTTCTATATTGTAAAGATTGACGCAGATAACTTTAAACTTTCTAAAACTAAATTTGATGCTTTATCAGACAAACCAACGATTGTTGGTCTTGCTAGCACATCTGGAACGATAAATCCAGTAAATCCAAGACTTAATTCTAAAGGAAATTCCTCCATTATATTTGATTTAAGTGATTCTAGTCTTTCTTATGCTCCCACACTTGGAGATACCAGAAGTGCGTTTAGATTCAATCTTTACTCTGATGATCAGTTTATAAACAGATGGGAAAAATCTGATTTTGAAAATCCAAATCTTAACTTCAGTATTTCAGGTAAAATTGGTGTTAATGCAACGGCAACTTTAAATGTTGACTCATTAACTCCAGAAAATTTATATTATGGTTTAGTGCCGATTCAAAATCAAGAGGGTATTCTACCTGAGGTTAAAAAAGAATACGAATTTGACTCTGAAGTTAATTATAATTCAAGTATTCAAATTTCCAAATCTTTATTTGATGGTAGGCATCAAAGCACTGTTGTTGGTCTCAATACCTTTACATATACTGTAAAAGATTTCCCAGAGAGAGTTTCTTATGCTGCGTCTGAAGCAACACTTTCTTATATTACTGATTGCACGCATACTCACGGACCAATAGCATTAGTTTCTCTCAAAAATAAAGGTTCTGGATATAAAGCTCTTCCAGGTATCAGTACTGTAGATACATCATTTGGAAAAAATGCAGTTCTGGAAGCAAAGAGTTCAAATATTGGTGCTATTGAAACAGTAGAGGTTCTTGATTTTGGTTTTGATTTCCCACACGATTCTACTTTAAAACCAACAGTATATTTCCCACAAATTCTTAAAATTGAACCTTTCTCAAAAATTCAATCTATTGGAATAACATCTTTCGGAAAAGGTTATGTAACTAAACCAAAACTTGTAGTTATTGATGGTGTTAGTGGAAGTAAAATTGATGATATAGATCTTGAATTCTCTCTAAACAGTGCTACTGTTAATATCATTCAAAATACTTATGGAATAAATGCTACAGAACCAACAATTATTCCTACCAGAGGTGGAAATGGCGTATCTATTAAGAACATCGAATATAATTCTTCAACTAGAGTAGTAACTGTAACATTAAACACCATCTATTCTTCTGGAGATACTTTCCCATTCACTGTTGGAGATAAAGTTCTTATTGAAGATTCAGTTCCTGATGGTGTTGCTATTGGTGTTGGGACAGATAAGAAAGGATTTAATAGTTCTGAATATGATTTTAGATTATTTACTCTTGTTGGAGTCGACACCAATCGTGGCGGAATAGACCCAACAGTTACAATCAATATGGAGTCTGAACTTGAGGCAGGTACTACTTTAGCAGGTTTTGATACCATTAATTCTAGTGCTAAGATAGTTTCTGAAAAAGACTTTATGACTTTTAATGTTACTCTTACAAATAATGATTATATTGTTGGTGAAAAAGTTAGCATTGGTGTTGGTAAAACAATTGTCGGCACTGTAGATGGTTGGCGCGGTCAAAGTGGTGTTGTTAGAGTATCTTCTAAGGACGAATTTAAAGCGAATAGTACTTTGACAGGAGAAACTTCTAAATCTAGAGGATTTGTTGCAGATATTCTATCACCTTTCATAGGAGAGATTGACTTCACAACTAGTGTGAAGAACGTTCGTGGATTCCAAGAAATAACAGGATTTATAAGTAATGATTTGCAAAGAACTCCAAATAATGAGTATTATCAGAATTTCTCATATTCATTGAAAACTAGAGTTCCTTTCCAAACATGGAATGACCCAGTTTCTTCATTAAATCATCCTCTTGGATATAAAAAGTTTGCAGATTATGAAATTTTATCTAGAACTATAAGTGAAACTTCTAAACCATCCGCTTCTGTAAGGTCTTCTTACCTTCTTTCTATAAAAGATATTATATCTAATATTGATTTAAATTGTGTTAATTTCTTTGATCTTGTTTCAGAAAACTCCTTTATAAATGCTAATAATGAGGTTGTTTCTACTGAGGTTGTATTCTCAAGTAGAATTATTAAAGCCTATGAAGAAGCAGTTGGAAACAGAGTTCTTAAGATTGATGACTTTAGTGGAACATTTAACGATGTACCAAGGGTAGAGGAATTTACTGTTATTAATGAATTTAGTCCTGCAGCAACTAGAGCTCAAAGATATCATATTCTTATTAGAGATAGAAGATTCACCTCTGAAAGGCAATTCTCAACTTTAGATGTTATTCATGATAATGTTCAAGGATATACTAATGAATATGGTATTGTTGAGACCACTGCAAATAACTTAGGATTCTTTGACTTTGCTATTTCTGGTGGAGTAGGTGAAATAAGATTCTTCCCTGTAGCAGAGAAGGCACTATTCAATGATTACAATATTGTATATTTTAATACTTCACTTGATGATAATTTCCTTGGAGTAGGAAGTACTAATATAGGCAACCTAGTTTCTATTGCAAGTAGCAGCACAACAGTTGCTGGGATCGGAACAACTACGATTGTTTCTATCGGTAAATCAATGACCTCTATGCAGGTTATGGTTTCTGTTAATCCCGACATAAGCGTTGATGAGGATGCTGTAGGAGAATTTGAATTTGCTAACTTTAACATCTGCCATGATGGAAGCACAATTGCTATTAATGAATATGGAAAATTAAGTACAACACCAACTTCTATTGTTGGTTCTGGTTTAGGAACATATCATGCATACTTTAGTGGTGATAATTTAAATATTGACTTTATACCAACTGCTACTGGTATTGGAACAACTGGAGCAATAAACACAGTTACCGTAGGTTTAGCAACAAATTCCTTCACTGGTGTAGGAACAATATTTGATAAGCACGGCGAATTAAATGCAGTAACGACTACTATTGCCTCTTCCGGAACTCCAGGTATACACACAATTGCATCCTACAAGTATATTCCTATTAATGATGAAATTCATGCTGCTAAGTATCTGATTCAAGTTTCCGATACAACAAATAATAATAAGCATTTTGTAGAGGCAGTTAATGTTGATACTATCAATGCAGTTGGAGTTACCTCAGAGTGTTACTTTACTGAATATGCAGAAACAGTTACTTCTTCTGGATTAGGAACATTTGGAACAAGATTGACAAGTGATTTGCTTAATATAGAACTTGTATTTACTCCAAATCCAAACATTGCTGTTGTAACTAACGTTTTACAATCGAAGTTGAAAGTTGGAACTGTTAATGAAGATCCAGACCAATATAATTTGTCTAATGGACTTTTGAAATGGGATGCTGCGGATTATATTGGAACTCAGAATGATGTTAAGACAAGATTCCCATTAAAACATAATGGTTTAAGAATTTTTGAAAGATCTTTTGATGGAAGTAGTTCTTCTATTATTACTACAGATGATGATACGATTACCTTACCAGATCACTTCTTTGTTACTGGAGAAAAGGTTAGTTATCGTCGTCATGATGCAAATGATGTTGAAAGTGCTATTGGATGTGCTAGTACAACCTTTACTGGTATTGGAGAAACAACTTTCGTACCACATGATACGGAAAATCTGTTTATTGTTAAGATTAATGATAATAAGGTTAAACTTGCATTATCTGCAGAAGATGCACTTGCACAACCTCCTGTAACAATTGATCTTAATAATGTTGGTACAGGAAACTCACATAGAATTGTAACAACTAACCAAGATTCAAGAGTTATTCTTACAATCGATAATGTAATTCAATCTCCTATTGTTGGTTTAGCAATTACAACTTCTCTTACCAATGAACTTCTTCTCAGCACCTCTGATATAATTAAAACAATTGGTATCACTTCATTCTTTGCTGCAGATACAATCCAAATCGATGATGAAATTATCAAACTTCAATCTATTGGAGTTGGAACTGAACCAAATGCAATTAGAGTTAGAAGAGGTAGACTTGGAACACAAGTTGTTAATCATTCTGCAAATTCTTTGATAACAAAAGTTGCTGGAAACTACAAAATAACTGATAATATGGTCAATTTCATTGACCCACCATTTGGAATAAAACCACAAACATCTAGTGATCCTGATGAACAGGATTGGACCGGAATTCAAACTGGTTCATCTTTCTATGGTAGGTCGTTTATGCGTGGACCAGTTGCTTCTGCAACTACTCATACTTACACTAAAAATTATGTTATTGATGATGTTTCTCATGAATTTGATGCTGTTCAGAGAGATTTCCAACTTACAAGTAATAGACAAACTTTCTCTGGAATAAGTGATGATAATGCAGTTGTATTGATTAATAATGTATTCCAACCTCCACTTACGGTTTATAACATAACAGAACCTGCAGGAATTAACAGTCTTTCCTTTATAGGAAATCCAGACATTCTTGGATATGATGTTGGAGTCTCTAGTATGCCTAGAGGTGGTATTATCCAATCTATTGGATCTACAGAAGGTTTAGGATATCAACCATTAATAAGTGCTGGTGGTACTGCAACAGTATCTGGAGATGGTACTGTTAGTGGCGTTAATGTTTCTCAAATCGGAAGTGGATACAGAGCACAAGAGCAATTTGAGATTTCTACAAGAGTAAATCATCCAATAGCAATTGGAGATACTACAATATATCTGGGTAATGTAAATAGCGTATTTGATATATTGAGTTTGGTTAATGATGGTACAAACTGTAAGGTTTCTATCGGAACTGAAGCATATGCTACTCCAATTGTTAGCGTTGGTAATACATTTGTAACCATTGGAACAGGTGCAACATTGAGTTCTGCAGTTGCAGGAGGAACTTTGGTAAGCATTGCAGTTACCAATCCTCCAATGGGAATTGTTAATGTTAGTGCTGCTACCAGTTTCATTAGTCAAGGAACATTACCAGGACTTACTTATGATGTATTAGATGCAATATATAATCCACAATCTGGATTCATGGTCATGACCCTTCCAAAAGGACATGAATTCAATCAAGGTGATTATATTAGACTTAAAGATAATGGATTGTATTTTACCTGTGCTAGTGATAATAACACTGCAATTAAGTCATATCCTAGACCAAATCTTGATTATAATGCATGGCAGAAATCTCTAAAACTTGCAAAAGTTTCAGATCAAGATGTTACTGTTTTTGTTGGATTATCAACCTTTAGATATTTTGATGTTTCTCATGCAGTTTATAATCATGCTAATGGTGATTTGACTCTTAGTATTGGCGATCATAACTTTGTTGCTGGTAGAGGCATCTCTCTCGCAGACGATTCCTTAACTTTCACATGTGCTCTCGATGGTCATACAGCACAAAAAACTTATCCTCGCGCAGGTGCAGGAAGCAGTGATTATGCATATCAAAGAACTCTTGATATTACTGGTGTAGCAGGAACAACTATAACTGTTAATGTTCATGAAGTTCCTGGAAATCCAGTAAGTTCTGGTGGTATTCATACCTTTGTGAGTGCAACTTCAAATGCAGTTATTGCTGGTGGTCAATATGCACACACATTTACTGGTATTGCTACTGCTGCCATTATTGGTGCAGCATCTACATCTAAGCAACATATTGGTTTTGCTACTGTTGTTATTGGAACGGGAAGAATCTCTACAGATGTAACGGTTACAAATCCAGGTTTTGGATTAACGTTTGCTAATATGAATTTGGAATTTGATCAACCACGTCCTTATTCAAATGTTCCTGTGATTTACAGTGCTGATTCTCCTAATGCTGGAGTGGGAACATTTGCTTCTGTTAATATCATTGTTGGTAACGGATCTAGTATTAGAGACGTTGAAATGGTTAATCTTGGATATAGATATGGAAACAATGAAATCCTAACTGTTCCTACGGGAGGATTAACAGGTATTCCAACTTCAGGATCATTTAGAGAGTTCCAAATTTCTGTTGATAGAACTCATGGAGATACTTTCAATTCATGGTCTATTGGTCAACTGCAACTTTTAGATAATCTTGAAAGTTATATTGATGGTAGGAGGAAGTTATTCCAGTTGTTCTTAGGTGGAGATAGTATTTCTATTATTGCTGCACCAAATTCCAACATTAATATTGAAGATACTCTCTTAATATTCATTAACGATGTTCTTCAAATTCCTAATGATTCATACATATTCAAGGGTGGTTCTACAATAAGATTCTTAGAAGCTCCAAGACTTGGAGATAAGATGACTATTATCTTCTACAAAGGTAATGGTGATAGTGATGTTAGAACCGTTGATATTGTCGAAACTGTTAAATCTGGCGATAGTTTAAAAATTACTGATGATAATCCTATCTTAACAGAAGATAGGAGAACTGTTTCTGATGTTCCTACCTCAGATATTGCAGTAACACTGCCGTATTATGGACCAGGAAATATTGAAGATCCTAATATACAAAGATCTGTTGTTTGGTGTAGACAAACAGAGGATATGTTGATTGATAACAAACTTGTATCTAAGGCAAGAGTGTTCTATGAACCAAATATTACTCCTAATGCTTCCTTAATTAACTCTGTTGGTATTGGATCTACAGTATTCTATTGCGATTCTATTAGACCAATATTCAACCAAAATAATGAGTCTAGTGTAAGTCTTGATTTCCAAAATAAAGTAAATATTTACAAGTATGAAGTACAAGTAGGAGCATCTGCTACTGCTACAGTTTCTGCTGCAGGAACCATATCTGGTCTAACATTAACAAATGCTGGAGAGGGATATGGATCCGTTATAGTAAGTATTGCTAGTACAGTTGGTATTGCAACAACAAGCACTACAGCAACTGCTACTGGAACTGTTGGGGCAAGTGGAACTATTTCCGCACTTACAGTTACTAGTGGTGGTGTTGGATATTCAACCATAACACCACCTGCAGTTCTTATTTCTCCACCTTCGATTACTAAGGAGACTGTAGATGTATTTGGGTATAGTGGTGATGAAGGAAGAGTTGTTGGAATTGCAACAACAATGGTTGGTACTAATTTCCATATGGTCTTTGACCTGTATTTACCAGATAATGCGTTCAATGATATTATTAATGTTTCAACTGCTTTAACTGTTACTCAATTATCGCAAGGTGATTACTTCAAGATTAGTAACTCTAATATAGGTGCGGCAACTACCTCTATAAAATCATTTACCGGCACTGGAACAACGATTGGAATAGGAACACAGTTCTTTGATAATGTTTATTATGCTAATAACGTTATGACAGTTATTAAGAGTGTAGCAGGGGTTTCAACTGCTGTTAAGAGGATTCAAGTTAGAGTTCAGGATAATTTCCCTGCTGGTTATGATTTTACTACAAATTCTGGAATGACCACTTTAGGTGAATACTTTGGAGACTATTCTTGGGGTAAAGTTATTATTGAATCAAGGACTGTATCTACAGCATATACTGGAAATACAAGTTCTGGAGTTGGTGGATTATCAACATCTCCACAAATCATTAGATTCGCACCTTTAAAATATACTAATTACAGTGGTCTCTCTACATAAACATTGATAAATAACTAAAAATCTATGTCACAATGGCGGCAATTATAACGGATCAAATTAGATTATTGAATGCAAAAAACTTTATTGCTGGTATCAACACCAGCAATAATGCTTATTATACTTTTATTGGATTACCCAACCCTACAGATTACAGTAGTAACTGGAATACAACTCCACCATCTCCTAGAGATAGTTTTGATCAGGAGAGTGATTATTGGGATACAATGGTTGCTCTGAAGAAAGTTGCTTCTTCAGATGTTATGAGAGTGATTCCCAAAAGAACTTGGGCATCCGGATCCAAGTATGATATGTATCGTCATGATTATAGTATTGATAAGACTGCTCCAGTATCAGGATCTGCAACGTTATATAGTTCATTCTTCTATGTAATGAACAGTGAATTCAGGGTTTATTCATGTCTTCAAAATGGAACGAGTCCTGATAATCCAACTGGAAAACCATCTTTGGATGAACCAACATTTACTGATCTAGAACCAAGAGCAGCAGGTTCTAGTGGTGATGGATATATCTGGAAATATCTTTACACGTTATCTCCTGCAAATATTGTAAAGTTTGACTCTACAGATTTTATTCCTGTTCCAAATGATTGGGAAACCTCAACAGATAATGCTCTTGTAAGAGATAATGCTGTTGATGGATCTATCAAGGTTATTACAGTTACTAATAAAGGTGCTTCTGTAGGATCTGCTAACGTTCAGTATAACAATATTCCTATTAAAGGTGATGGGCAGGGTGCAACATGCACTATCACAATTGATGAAAACGCTCAAGTTTCTGATGTTCAAGTTTCAAATCAAGGTTCTGGATATACATTCGGATATGTTGATATTGATGCAGGTGGAGTTCCCACAGGAACTACAAGACCAATTTTCAATGTAATCATATCCCCACAAGGCGGACATGGACATGACATTTATAGAGAGTTGGGTGCCTTTAATGTTCTCTTATATTCCAGAATTGAAAATGATTCTGAAAACCCAGATTTTATCACAGGTAATTCTTTTGCTAGAATTGGTGTTGTAGAAAATCCTACAGAATTTGGTTCAACAATTATTTTAAATAAAGAAAAAGCATCTGCTGTTGGAGCATTAAAACTTGTTGGTGCTGGGTATAGCAGTGCTGTATTTACAGAAAATTCCACAATAGTTCAAACTGTATCTACAGGAACAACTGCAAGCGGAAGAGTGGTGAGTTATGATCAAACAACTGGCGTATTAAAGTACTGGCAAGATAGAACTCTTGCGGGATTTAATACTGATGGGACGCAAAATGATGAACCTAGTTATGGATTTGATGAAACAGAGTTTACAAGTGCTCCTGATGATGATGGCGATTTATTAATTGCGCCTACAAGTGGGCAGACTTTATCCATTGATTCTGGTTATACGGGTTTAAGTACCGTAATAAATAATAGAACATATTACTTTGGGTTAACCTTTACAGAGGGTCTTGCAAGTCCAGAAGTCAAGCATCATTCTGGAAATATCATTTATGTTGATAATAGACCCTCAACTACGAGGTCGGTAAATCAAAAGGAAGACATAAAAATCATCTTGCAGTTCTAAAGAATTATGCCTCAACAAACTAACCTCAACGTATCGCCATATTTTGACGATTTTAGTGCGTCCAATGACTATCATAAGATTTTATTCAAACCGGGATTACCTGTTCAGGCAAGAGAACTAACAGGACTTCAATCCATATTACAAAATCAGATTGAAAGATTTGGACAACACTTCTTTAAAGAAGGATCTAAAGTTATTCCAGGAAATACGGGATATAATCAATTATATTATTGCGTACAATTAAGGAACTCATTTCAAGGAGTTCCTGTTGCAGCATATGCAACTCAATTGATTGGAACTAAAATTTCTGGAGAAACTTCTGGCGTAAGTGCAGTTGTTGATAGCGTTCTTCTTCCTCAAGACTCAGAGAGAGGTGCTTTAACACTTTATATTAGTTATTTGAGTTCAAATACTGCTAATAACGAATCTCAGACTTTCCTTGATAATGAAAATTTAACTTGTAGTGAGATTATTAATTCTACTTTGTTAGGAAACTCTACAATTCCTGCAAATAGTCCCTTTGCGGTTACAAGACCTGATAATGCAGCTGCTACAGGCAGTTCTTTTCAGATTCAGCAAGGTGTTTACTTTATTAGAGGTTACTTTGTAAACGTAACATCTGAAACTTTACTCTTAGATCAGTATTCCAATACTCCAAGTTATAGAGTTGGTCTGCAAATAGAAGAGAATTTGATTACCTCTCAATTAGACGAATCTCTCAACGATAATTCTCAAGGATTTAATAACTATGCTGCTCCAGGTGCAGATAGGTTACAAATTTCAGTAAGTCTCTTTAAAAAGGCATTAGATGATTTTGATGATAACAATTTCATCGAATTAGCATCAATTGATACTGGAGTCTTAAGAAGTCAAGTAAAAAATAGCGCAGCAGGTGCAGGAAATTTATATCAAAACGAACTAAACGATATATTAGCAAGAAGAACTTTTGATGAAAGTGGTAATTATACAGTAAATCCTTTCGATGTTTCTGTAGTAGAAGCTTTAGATAATAATCTTGGAAATAATGGTCTATTCCAACAGGATGATTTTACATACGGAGGACAAATTCCTACTGATGATTTAGGAATTTATAAGATTTCGACTGGTAAATCTTATGTAAAAGGATATGAGATTGAAACGACTTCTCCAACATTCATAGATTTTGATAAACCAAGAACTACTAAAGATGTAGACGATGAGTCTTTAACTTACAATACAGGATCTACACTAAAAGTAAACAGAGTTTATGGTGTTCCTAGTATTGGTATAGGTAATACTTATGTATTAAGTTTAAGAGATAAGCGTATTGGATCTAATCAAGATAGTGCTCCTGGTACGGAAATTGGTGTAGCAAGAGTTTACGATTTTAGACTTCAATCTGGAACTTATAATGCAACAAATTCTAATATTAATGAGTGGGGTCTTTCTTTATATGATGTTCAACCATATTCCTTTATTACATTAAACCAAAATCATACTTTAACAGTCCCAACTTATATTAAGGGTGCTAACAGTGGTGCAACTGCATTTTTACAATCTGCAGTAACTAATGATGATATCATCACTGTCTATGGTAAGAATGGTTCCTTCATTATTAATGAACCGCTTATGTTCAATGGTGTTCTTAATGGAAGAACTGCTATTGGAGTAACAGAGAAGTCATTATCTGATGTTAAATCGATTTTTGGTACTCTTGATGGGGTTACAGGTATTAACACTTTTAATGCCGATATTATTCAATCAAATATCTTTAATGTTGGAGTTGCAACTGTTAGTTCTGCAGGAAAAATACAAAGTTCCAATCCAAGATTCTTAGATAATGTAAAAGTTGGTAACTTAGTTAAGTATTCTGATTTAGTTCAATCTGCAGATCCAATTTTACTTGAAGTTCTTAATGTTCAATCTGATCATATTAATGTTATTGGTGTTCATACTGTAAGTGGTGTTGTAGATGGTGGACAACCTGCATCTGGGGTTGTTAGTATTTCTGATATGAATATTGTTGGTACAACATTAGAATCTTCTTCAGATAATACGTTATATACTAAACTCACCAAACCAAATGTTGCAACCATTAACTTAAATGATTCTAAAATCACAATTAGAAAAGCATTTACAGTTAACATCACGACAAATGGAGACATTGACTCAGGAACATCAATCAGTGCTGGGCAAAATGAGTTGTTCTTACCATTTACTCCAGAAAGATATATTTTAATAAGAACTGATGGAGTAACAGAGACATTAACCCCAGATAAATTTGCCTTTAATAATGCATCTACTGAAATTTCAAATATCACGGGTTTAACTAATAGTTTGAATGAAGGTGCTACACTTATTGCAACTTTAGAAAAAACTGCTCCTAAATCAAAGAAAAAAATTAAGAGTAGAGTCGAATCAATTATTGTTGCTAAATCCAAATTAGAAGGATCTGGAATTGGAACCACAACATTAAACAATGGTTTAGATTACGGCAATTTCCCCTTCGGAACAAGAGTTGAAGATGAGATTATTTCTCTCAATACTCCCGATATTATAGAAATTCATGGTATTTACGAATCTAGCAACATGCTGGATCCTTCTGCACCAACTTTAACATTCTCTACCATTACTAGTGATACATCCACTACTTCAGATACTCTATTAGGAGAACTTCTGATAGGTCAAACAAGTGGTGCAATTGCAATATGTGTAGAAAAACCATCTAGTTTGACTGTAGCGTATATCTCCAAGAACCAGGTAGATTTTGTTGCTGGAGAAACCATTATTTTCCAAGAAAGTCTTGTTGAAGCAGTAATCTCTGCGGTTGATGCTAGTAGTTTTGAAATTTCTTCAAACTTTACCTTTAGTAGTGGCCAGAAGAAAACGATTTATGATTATGGTTCTATAAGAAGAAGAGATGGTTCAGTATCTCCAAGTAAGAGATTGAAGATTTATTTTGCAAAGGGATATTTTGATACTACGGACACTGGCGATTTAACAACTGTTGAGTCTTACAATGATTTTGATTATGGCGCAGAGATTCAATCTGTTGATGGAATCTCCAATTCAGATATTTTAGATATCAGACCTAGAGTTGGTAATTATGCAGTTTCAGAGGGAGCAAGATCTCCTCTGGAGTTTAATGGAAGAACATTTAATGCTAGCGGTAATTCTGCTGCAAATCCTTTAGCTTCTCAAGAGAGCACTGTTTTAGATTTCTCTTATTATCAAGGAAGAATTGATAGAATTTACCTCACAAAAGATGGAAAGTTCCAAGTTGTGTATGGAACAGCAGCAGATAAACCAGAACCTCCTGCTGCTGTTGATGATGCTATTGAAATCGCAACTATTACTCTCCCTGCTTATCTCTATAACACAGAGCAAGCATCTCTGAAGTTCTTAGAGAACAAGAGATATAGAATGAGCGATATTAAGCAACTTGAAAATAGAATTAGGAATCTTGAGTATTATACTGCTTTGTCTCTTCTAGAGCAAAAAACCGAGAGTATGTATATCAGCGATGCTGATGGTCTTAATAGATTTAAGTCCGGTTTCTTTGTTGATAATTTCAATTCATTCAAATCTCAAGAAACTAAGACAACTATCAAAAACTCAATTGATAGAAAGAATAAAGAGTTGAGACCAAAACATCATACAGATTCTATTGATATGATTTTTGGACCTGTTGTTGGAGTTGATGCAACAACAGATTTCCAATTCAATATCATTGAAGGAGAAAATGTTAGTAGACAGGCAGATATCTTAACTCTTGATTACAGTGAACTTGAGTGGTTAAAGCAAAATTTTGCTACTAGATCTGAATCTGTTACTCCTTTTTCTGTTAGTTTCTGGCAGGGAACAATGGAGTTAACACCTGCTTCAGATACTTGGGTAGATACTGTTAGAGTTCAAAGTAGAATTGTTGAGACGGAAGGTAATTATGCTGCTACGGTTGATTACTATGAAAGAACACAAGAATTAGATCATCAAAGTGGATTTGTTCCTATCCTTTGGGATTCTTGGGAAACTAATTGGACTGGAATTTTAGATACAATTGAATCTGATAATAGGTCATCTACAGATAAATCTGCAGAACCAACCAGAAGAGGTGATAATGAAAGTGGTCCAGGTCAATTTATTCGTAGAAATGCAGTTACTGTTACTCAAGAAGAATTCCAAGAAACTTTCGATCTAGGAACAGAATCTAGAGGTGGAACTAGAACTATTGTACATGAAGAGTATGAAAAGACTGCTGTTGGTGATAGAATTGTAAGCAGAGATTTGGTTTCTTTCATGAGACCAAGAAATATTGAGTTTTATGGTAAAAACATGAAACCCAATACACAGTTGTATCCATACTTTGATGGAATTTCTGTTTCTAGATATTGTGTTTCAAAGTTGATTGAGATCACAATGAACACTGGAACATTCCAACCAGGCGAAAATGTTCGCACTGTTCCTCTTAAGAAAGGAGTTACTGTTCCCGAATTCCGTGCAAGACTAGCAAATATTAACCATAAAGAAGGAGCATATAACGATCCAACTAAGACATACATCAGCAACCCATATGATGGAAACTTGATACCTGGTGATTATGATGCCGTTTCTACATTTTTGAATATTGATACGTATTCTTTATCTAATGAAGTTCAACCACAATACTATGGATATGTTGAAGTTGGATCAGTTCTAGTTGGTGAAACAAGTGGGGCAACAGCAACTGTTAGCAATTTAAGAATAGTTAGTGATGAAGTTTCTGATGTACTGGGTAGTTTCTACATTCCTGATACAGTTACTTCATATCATCCTAGATTTGAAGCAGGTGATAGAGTATTTTCTCTCTCTAGTGATGCTACTAACGATTCTGAAAATGTTACGACCATTGCAGAGGAACGTTACTTATCTTCTGGTATAATTTCAACTGATGATTCTATCAGAAGCACACGTATTAGTGATAAGAAAGAATTTGGAGAAAGAACTGTTAACAGCAGTCCTGGAACTCAGGTTGTTGGAACTCATGTTCTTAACAGAACTTCTCAAGATAATATTATTGGGTGGTATGAACCACTTGCACAATCGTTCCTTGTCGATGATAGCACTGGAATATTCTTAACTAGATGTGATATCTACTTTAGATCCCGCGACAACCTGAATGTGCCCGTTACACTCTCTATTAGACCAATGGAGAGTGGGAAACCCTCTGCTAGGATTTTACCCCTATCAGAGGTTGTTCTAGACCCCACAGAGGTTGTAACTTCTATCGATGGTTCTGAAGCAACTTCTTTCATATTCCGTGCTCCAATCTATCTGAAGGGAGAAACTGAATATGCGGTTTGCATTTCCAGTAATTCTACATCATATTCAGTATATGTTTCTAGAATTGGACAAGAAGATATCCTTGATGGTTCTCTTGTTTCTAATCAACCATATCTTGGAAATCTGTATAAGTCAACTAATGCTTCTACCTGGGAAGCAAGTCAGTGGGAGGACTTAAAGTTTAATCTTTATAGAGCAGAATTTGATGATGCAGGAACTGTTGAAGTTTATAACCCACAACTTTCTGTTGGTAACCAACAGGTTCCTAAGTTGTTGCCCAATTCACTTGAGATGAATTCAAGAGTTTTGAGAATTGGTTTCAATACTGCTATCAGTGATGCTGGTTTTGCTTTAGGAAATGAATTCTTCCAGAGCGAAACACTAGCAAGTGGAACTATTGTTGCTGTTGGTGCATCTGCTCAAGGTACTTTGACCCTTACCAGTGTTGGTGCAGGATTTACTCCAAGTTCTGGACAACTTACTTTTGATAACGTTAATCTTGTTACGATTAGTGGACGTGGAAATGGAGCAAAAGCAAATGTTACTATTAACAATGGAGTAGCAATTGGTGCTACTGTTGTAGATGGACAAGGTGGTATTGGATATGCAGTTGGAGATGTTCTTGGAATTACTACAATTGGAAATGCTGAAGTTGGAAGAAATCTTAAATTAACAGTTGCTGGTATTGGTTCTACCTCTTCTATAATTCTTGATAGTGTTCAAGGAGAGTTTGTTGTTGGTAGTGCTAAGACAATGACTTATATTAATAGTGCTGGACTTACTACTACCTTCAACTTTAGTAAGGGTGGAGATGTTCAGATAAGTTCTGTTAAAGTATTGAATGATGGGGAACACATTAAAGTTAATCATCAAAACCATGGAATGTATTTTGATGATAACAGAGTTGAAATAACTGGGGCAGAATCTGATCTTCCTGCAACTAAATTGCTTACAGCATATGAAGTAGGATCTACTGCTTCTATTTCAGTTAATGATAATTCAAACTTTGCTAACTTTGAGGGTCAACCAGTTGGAACAACTAATGCAGGTTATTTGAAGATTGGAAATGAAGTCATTGAATATACAGAAACTTCCGGAAGTAATCTGATTGGAGGAACAATTACAAGAGGTTCAAATAAAGCAACTTATCCTGCTGGAACTCTTGTTTACAAATATGAGTTGAACGGAATCAACCTATCTAGAATCAATAAGATTCATGATATGAATGATGTAACTGTTAGCAATCCAATTACATATGATTCTTATCATATCAAATTAGACACTAGTGAAGTATTCAGTCAAGGTGTTGGTGTTAATAATGATGTAAGAAGTGATGATACAACATTCTCAAGATTGTTTGCAAAAACCACAAAATCTGCTGGGGGATACAATATTAGATCTACCCAGAACGTTCCTTTTGAAGTCATTACTCCAATGGTTCAGATTCAGAATACACAAGGAACAACTGTTAATGCTCAAGTTAGAACAACAACTACAAAAGGATTGAGTGGAAATGAGATTCCGTTTGTAAATGTTGGATTTGAAGATGTTCAACTGAATAAACCAAATTATCTAAGCACTCCTAGAGCAGTATTCTCTAAGGTTAATGAAAACCTTAAGTTGATTAATACTCCAGGAAGCAAATCTCTCTCTATGAGAATGTCGTTAAATACAGTAGATTCTAGAGTAAGTCCAATTATTGATACTCAAAGAATTAACTGCATCCTAACATCTAATAGAGTTGATCAACAGATTACAAATTATGCAACAGATTCTAGGGTAAATGGTATTGATACTGATCCTACAGCGTTCCAGTATATGTCTAGAGAAATTTCTTTAGAAAATCCTGCAACATCTATCAAGATTATTTTGAATGCATATCTCAATACCTTTAATGATATTAGAGCATTCTACTCTGTTGAAGAAGAACCAAGTTCTTCTCCTGTTTTCATTCCATTCCCTGGACATGATAATCTGAATGCTAGAGGAGAGGTTATTTCTGCTGAATCTAATAATGGTAAACCTGATGCACAAATTCAGAAAACTAACTTCCTTTCGGTTGAAAGTAAAAATCTTGAATACAAGGAATATACTTTCACAATGGATAAATTATCGCCATTCAAATTCTATAGAATTAAATTGGTGCTGACTTCTACAAGTCAGGTATATTGCCCAAGAGTCAAAGATCTTAGAGTTATTGCCTTAGCATAAAATGGAGTTTCATGGAGTTACGGATCACTCAAATCTTTTGAGGGATCCGAATAGTAATTCAATATTAAACGTTGATGAATTTGGATATCAGCAATACGTTTCCAAGCGTAAAGCGAAAGAGGAAAAGAATCAAAAGGTACAGACATTGGAGCAAGAAGTTGCTAGCATGAAAAGTGATATAAGTGAAATTAAAAATTTACTAAGGGAGTTGTTAAATGGATCCTGATACAATTGAACTCAAAAATTTATCAAAGATGTTTGCATATGCAAAATGCGCGTCTGAAATTGATGAGTGTTTTGATCGAGATGAATTAAGAAATATTGCAAAAGCGTTCTGTAAACTTTATTATAAACAACAAGAAACCCTTCAAATGATAGGAATTCCTGATGGCAAGTAAAAACGTTACATTCGATTTAGATGCTGGAGTAGCAAAAGAAGTAAGTCTTAGTATGCATACTGGGGCAGATTTTGCTACAACTTTCAATATAAATGGAACTAACAATTCTGCTTTTAACTTAACAGGATATAGCGGATCTGCTCAAATGCAGAAAAGTTCTGGAATTGGAGCAACAACTGTTCCAACTGCTACTTTTTCCGTTGGAATTACAAGTGCAATTGGAGGAAAATTAAGAATTTCTTTAGGTTCCACCGCAACTAGAGATATTTCTGAAGGAAGATATATGTATAATGTGTTAGTAAGTTCTGGTTCTACCGTGTATTCACTGGTAAATGGCAATATTATGGTTATATCAGGCATTTCTTCCGCACCATAAATACTGTTAAGGTAATCTGTGAATAAATGGCACAACCATCAAGTAGGCAGAATTTAATAGATTATTGCAAAAGACAGTTAGGAGCACCAGTACTAGAAATCAACGTTGCAGATGAGCAAGTTGACGACTTGGTGGATGATGCCCTTCAGTTTTTTCATGAGAGACATTTTGACGGAACTGTTTCGACTTTTTTAAAGTATAAGATAACTCAAGGAGATATTGATAGAGGTAGAGCACCTGGAGGAAATGAAACCTCTGCAGGTATCACCACAGAAACTGCTACTTCTAATATTGTTGGTTCTGACGTTACGTTTACATATAACGAAACTAGTAATTATATTCAGGTTCCACCTTCTGTTATTGGGATCACAAAATTATTCCATTTTGATGGATCAAATTCTGTGACTAACAATATGTTTAGTGTTAAATATCAGTTGTTCTTAAATGATGTTTACTCATGGGGATCAACTGAAATCTTAACTTATGCAATGACGAAGAGATATCTTGAAGATCTTAATTTCATGTTGAGCACAGAAAAGCAAATAAGATTTAATCAGAGGCAAGATAGATTGTATCTAGACATTGACTGGGGACAAGTTAATGTTAATGATTATTTTATTATTGAGTGCTATCGTCTTCTTGATCCAAATGATTATGGAAGAGTATGGAATGATTCATTCCTAAAGAGATATCTCACCTCACTTATAAAACGCCAATGGGGTCAAAATTTAATTAAGTTCCAAGGAGTGAAATTGCCTGGCGGAATTGAATTGAATGGAAGACAGATATATGATGATGCAGAGAAAGAGATAGAAAACATCAGAGAGGTAATGTCTAATACATATGAACTTCCACCATTAGACATGATTGGTTAATAATATGCTAAATCCGTTCTTCCAACAAGGTTCAAAATCTGAACAGAATCTATTACAAGATTTAATCAATGAACAATTGAGGATGTATGGTGTCGAGGTTCATTATCTTCCCAGAAAATATGCTACTGAAAGTAGTGTTTTGAGAGAGGTTATTCAATCAGTATTTGATGATGCATATCCCATAGAAGCATATGTTGATAATTATGAGGGATATGATGATAATACAACCATCTTATCAAAATTTGGAATTCAAACTACACAAGAAATAAATCTGATTATTTCAAAGGAGAGATGGGAAACATATGTTTCTCCTTTGATAAAGAATGAGTCAAATATAAAATTGTCCACTCGCCCAAAAGAGGGAGATTTAATTTACTTCCCATTGGGAGATAAGTTATTTGAGATTAAATTTGTAGAGTATCAAAAACCATTCTATCAGTTACAAAAAAATTATGTCTATGAATTGAGATGTGAACTCTTCAGAATTGGTGATGAAGTTCTTGATACGGGTGTTGATGAAATAGATGATGTTCTTATAGCTAAAGAATCTGATGGATTAAGTGAAGATGGAATATCTACAGTTGTTGCAGGTTCTCAAACATTTACTCTTGTAGGAACATCATCAACTGCTACTGCAATTACGAATGTAGTTAATGGAGGTATTCGTAGTATTTCTATTAGCAATCAGGGAGCATATTATCCACTTGCACCAACTGTTGCTATTTCTTCCGCACCATCTTCTGGAATAACTGGTATAGCAACTGTTATTCTGGATAGAACAGCACTGAATGCAGTTCATTTAACAAATGCAGGTGCTGGATATACTGTAGCTCCTGAAGTTTCGTTTATTACTACTAACGGTATTGGCGGAACGGCACAATCTCTGATTGGCGATGGTGCAATTGGTATTATTACTGTTACATCTGGAGGTGCTGGATACACTACAACTCCTTCTATTACATTTACTGGAGTCTCTACTGTATCTGCTGCTGGAACTGCAATACTTAATAGTAGTGGTGAAATCATTGCTATCAACATCACTAACGCTGGTTTTGGTTACACTCAAGCACCAACAATCACAATTACTGATCCTCCATCTACTGGTACTGGCGACTTCTTGTTTAATGAAGTTATCACAGGATCCACAAGTGGTGCCACTGCAAGAGTTAGGTCTTGGAACTCTTCTACGAATTCACTTCAAATTGCTAACGTTACAGGAACATTTGCAATTGGTGAAGCACTGGTAGGGGCAGATTCTGGTGCATCTCATACTTTGAGATTGGTAAATCTGGACCCAGTTTCTGATGGATTTACGGACAATACAAATATAGAACTAGAGGCAGACGGTATACTAGACTTCACTGAAACTAATCCATTTGGATTACCATAGATTATTTTATTGTTAAATACTAATATAGAAAGTCAATACCATGTTTGAATATTTTTACCACGAAGTATTAAGGAGAACCATTATATCTTTTGGTACTCTTTTTAATGGAATCACGATTAAAAAAACCGATGATAATGGTGATACTTTTAGTGTGGTAAAAGTTCCTTTATCATATGGTCCTACTCAAAAGTTTTTAGCAAGAATAGAGCAAGACCCTAAACTCAACAAATCTACGTCAATGTCTTTGCCTAGAATGGCTTTTGAGTTTATTGGTTTGACTTATGATCCTTCAAGAAAAGTTACTACAACTCAAACTATTCAAATAAAGGATCCAACCACTGGAAAAAATACAAAAAAAGTATACACTCCAGTTCCTTATAATATGCAATTTGAGTTGAGCATCATGACCAAATTAAATGATGATGCATTACAAATTACTGAACAGATTCTTCCATATTTTCAACCTGCATATAGTGTAACTGTTGAATTAGTAGATACCATAAAAGAAAAACGTGATGTTCCAATTGTATTGGAAAATATCACGATGCAAGATGATTATGAGGGTGACTATACCACTAGAAGGGTTCTTATGTATACCTTGAGGTTTACAGCAAAAACCTATCTGTTTGGTCCTGTATCCAAGGCAGAACCCATCAAGACAGTTACTTTGGATTACTACGCAAATACCAAAGGAGACAAATCAAAGAGAGATCTTCAATATACTGTCGCTCCAAGAGCAATCAAGGATTACGACGATTCTGTTACTACTAATTTGGATGAAGATGTGGATCTCACCGAAACTGTATTTACAGTTATAGATGGAAGTGCTGTATCTGCAGATGCTTATTATGAAATCAATGGTGAAGAAATCTTCGTCACTTCTATTGAGGGTAATAAAATTACCGTTAAGAGGGGTCAAGATAATACTAATGCTACCAAGCATGTTAAGGGATCTGCAATTAAAGCAATCACTGCTGCTGATACTGCCCTAATTGAAATGGGAGATGATTTTGGATTCGATGGAAGTACTTTCTAACACAAATATGACTAAAAAATTTGATCAATTGAATGATACTTTCAACGTTGAAAGTGAAATAGTGCCTGCTGAACCTGTTGAGAATGTAAAACCAACAATCTCATCCGATAATGATATCAAAAAAGATTATGAATACACAAGAGGCAATTTGTATTCTATTATTGAAAAGGGACAAGAAGCAATTAATGGTATTCTTGAATTAGCACAGGAGACAGAACAACCAAGAGCATATGAAGTTGCAGGTCAATTAATCAAAAGTGTGTCGGATGCAACTGATAAACTGATGGAACTTCAGAAAAAGTTAAAGGATGTAGAAGAAAATAAACCAAAAGGTCCGACCAATGTTACTAATGCATTGTTTGTCGGATCAACAGCAGAATTACAAAAACTGTTAAAGAAGACTGAAGAGCAATGAATACTGAATTAACAGATTTTTTCTCTTTAATAGGGAAAGCAAAAAAAGAAAAAGAGGATGAAACCCGCTCTCTGATAGGGGAGATTGATATTGATTCAGTATTTTCAACAGTTAAAACATCTATAGATGAAGATAAGAAAAAGAAAGTAAAGGCAGAGAAGCAATTAAAGGTATTAGAGTCTTGGTTGTATTCTGAAATCAAGGAAGAGGAAGTAATAGAAGAAGAGGAAATAGTAGAAGAGGTAGTTGAGGAGGAAGTTGTTAAGGAAGAGAGACCAGATCTTGGTCCAGATGAAACTAAGTATTATGAAGTAATAGAGGAAGAATTAGAAGAAGAAGCGGAAGAGGATGATACTTTAGACCATGCCTTAAAGATTTTAGATTCAATAAAATCAAAAGAAGAAGTTAGAGAAAACGTAACTGATCCTGAGATCGTCAGAATTCGTGGCGAATTAGAATATCTTAAAAATCTTGTTAATGCTCAAGGTGGCGGTGGTGAAGTTCGTTTAGAATTTCTAGATGATGTTGATAGAGACAGTGTAAAAGTAGATGGTAAATTCTTAAAATATCAAGCATCAACTGGAAAAATTGTTGGTGCTGATATTAGTGGTGACTCTGATTATGCTTCAGTTGCAGGAATATCTACTTATGCTTCAGTTGCAGGAATATCTACTGTATCTCAAGGATTAACAGGAACACCAGATATTTCTGTTGGTATCTTAACTGCTACTACAGCAAACTTTACGGGCAATGTAACCATTGGCGGTACGCTAACATATGAAGATGTAACAAACGTTGATTCTATAGGAATCATTACTGCAAGGTCTGGTTTTGGTTTAACTGATGGATTAATTACAAGTGCCTCTACAACTACAACCACAACTAGCGAAACAACAATTGATAGTTTTACTAAGACCGTATATAGATCAGCAAAGTATCAGGTTCAAGTTACAAGAGGTAGTGCATATCAGGTAACAGAAATTTCTATAATTCATGATGGAACTAACTCTTATGGAACTGAATATGCAACCATAAAAACTGGCGAATCGTTATCAGCATTTACCACAGATATTGATTCTAATGATGTAAGATTGCGTGCAACACCTACATCTTCATCCTCAACAACGTTTAAGATGGTTAGAACGGCGATAGAAGTATAAATAGAGCCGCGAATTAGTGAGGGAAAATGACCGATCAGATTCCACAGACGAAGAAATCTCCATTTAAGTGGTTTGCTCTTGGAATTGGAGGAGCAGTTGCATTTGCTCACCTTGGAATTATTGGTCATTTTATGAGTGTGACCCAAAAGTATGTAGAACGTGTCCAATATCCATCTATTAATCTCCCCACAGGAAAGTATTCTTCATATGATGTAGATGTCGGTAGAGATGGATACAGATTAAGATATAATGCAAATGATCCTAAAGTACTAAGGTCTAATACAAACATTGATAGAAAATCACATAAGAAAGGATTCTTTGGAGGAGAAAGTATCGAAGATTTAATTAGAAGTGAAACTCATGAGTTCACTATGGATGGTGGACGTAATATAGGTGGAGGCGAGACCCTAGAAGGGGGAAAGTTAAGTGCAGAACAGCTAGCGTGTATCAAGGCAGCAGGTTCTGGAGAAAGCACAGGTGCAGTTATAGGAAGTAGTATGACTGCTGGAGCTGTTCCAGTTTTATCTGCTATTCCATATGTTGGTTGGTTAGCAGCAGGTTGGGCAACAATGCTTGGAGCTAATATGGGTAGTCAATTAGGTTCAGAAGTTGCCGAAACTGTCGCAGGTTGCTAAATAATACAAGATAATTAATAGAATCCTGAGTTAATGGCTAAGAACGGTCGCTGTCCTGCAGGGCAATATTATTGCTATACGAATAAAGAATGCAGACCCATTCCTAAGGGATTTATGGTAGATCCTGAAGGTATGCTTCGTAAAGAAAATGGAGCATCAGTTGATGAATCCAAAAGTGGTGATAGTTCTTTACGTGACTGGTTTGGTAAAAGTAAGTCTTCTGATGGGAAGCCTGGTTGGGTTCAACTAGGAGGCAAATATGCAGGCAAACCCTGTGCTAAACAACCAGGACAAACCACAAAACCAAAATGTGGTTCTAGTAAGATGAAGCGCAATCTTTCCAAAGATGAGGAAGAGTCAGCATTCCGTAGAAAGAACCGTAAAGATCCTAATCCAAGTAGAAAAGGGAAAGCAATTAACGTGAAAACAGAAGGAAAAATCCACGAAGGCGATTACTGGCATCCCGATCCTGAGAAGGATCGTAAGTTGGGTGGTCCTGGTGCTAATCAGCGTGCTCGGGAGGATCGCGGATCTTCAAAACCTGCTGCTAAGAAAGACGATTCCAAGAAACTTCGTCCCGGTGAAACTTACATGCAATATTCTAAGCGTCAGAAAGGTGGTTCCGTCTCTGTAAAACCAAAGAAAAAAGGTATTCTTAATCGCTTAGGTCTTAGAAAAGAAGAGTTCACCGAACTTCCATTAAACCTTGAAGTTCCTACAGATATTAGAGACTTTAATCTTGGTCTCATGTTCCGTGAAAGTTTGGAATATGATAGTGGAATGCTTTTCATTTTTGATGAGGCAGTAAAACAATCTTTCTATATGAAGGAAACTAAGATTCCTTTAGATATTGCTTTCATTAATGAAGAGGGAATTATTGAAAGTATTAAAGAGTTAGAACCATATGATGAGACTCATATTTCATCTGAAGGAAATGTTATATGTGCAATAGAAGCAAATAGAGGTTGGTTTGAAGAAAATTATATTGAGGTTGGTGATCAAATAGAAATTGAAGAGGGTGAGAAGGATGCTTGTTATCATAAAGTCAAGTCACGTTATTCTGTATGGCCTTCTGCCCATGCTTCTGGTGCTTTAGTTAAGTGTCGTAAGAAAGGTGCTGCAAACTGGGGCAATAAGACCAAGAAAGAGTCATTTGAGTTTGGTAACTGGAAAGATAATTATGTACCAACTGAATATGAATCTATTGATATTATCAAACCAGAACCACTTAATCCAACTCCATCAATAATTGATGAGGCAGGTAAAAAGTGTTGGAAAGGATACAAGAAAGCAGGAACACAAAAGTTATTTGGTAAAACATATAACCGTTGTGTAAAAGCGGGGGATGAAGTTGTTCATGATGGTGAGCAAATCGATGAGAAGAAAGGATGTGCTCATAATCATAAAGGGGAAGACTGTCCAGTTCATGGTATAAAGGAATGCCCTGCTAATGTTGAAGAAGCAGTAAGATTAAAAGCAGAGACTGGTAATGTTATTTTCGCTATGGTTAACTGGAAAGGAAAATATCTTTCTATTAAGATGTTCTTCCCACAGGCAAATAGACCAAGTCGTAAAGATGTTCAAGCACAGGTAGAAAAAGTTTATCCTGGAGGAAGGGTTACATACTTCCAAATTGCAGAAGTAAAACCTGGAGAGCAACTTCTTAGAACAATGGAAGAAGACTGGCAATCAGCTAATCGTAAAGATAAAACTGATGGTTTGAGTCAAAAAGCAGTAAATGCCTATCGTAGTGAGAATCCTGGTTCTAAATTAAAGACTGCTGTAACAACAAAACCATCTAAACTTAAGGCAGGTTCTAAAGATGCAAATAGACGTAAATCTTTTTGCAGCAGAATGACAGGAATGAAAAAGAGATTGACTTCTGCTAAGACAGCAAGGGACCCAGATAGTAGAATAAATAAAGCATTAAGACGTTGGAATTGTAATTGATGAATGAGGATCTGCCGTCTATAAGCGATTTTATAGAAGATATCTCTCAGCATCCTTCTATTCAGGAGGAAGTTGAGAGTGATCTTCCGTCCGTTGAAGAATTTATTGAGGAAAAAACTGTTGAGTCTGTTTCATCAGATGAAATAGTTAATTTAATTGAGCAAGTAAGAAATGAAATACCAGAAGTAAAGTCATACGATAAAGAATTGTATGACATGATGTGTCTTATTGAGGAATTAAGAAAAAATATTCCTGAAATTCCAGAGGCACCTGAAGTAAGATATTATGATGATCAAATTGCGGAGTTGCAAGAATCTATTGATAACGTGCAGGACAGTATTCCCACTGTCCCTGAAGTAAGATATTATGAAGATGAAATTGAAAATCTGAAAGAATCTATTCAAGAAGTAAAGGATAGAGATATTCCAGATTTTGGATGGATTGGTAATACCTTTAATACGATTGAAGATAATTTTGATACCTTGAATTCTTCCCTTGCAACACTAAAGGGTAAACTTGATTTAGAAGTTGATAATCTTGTCGAATCATTAGAAACTTCTAAATTTGAAAAAAGTGTTGATGTAAAAAGACTTGGTGAGGATATTTCCTCATCAAAAGAAGAGATATTACAAAAAATCTTTGAAACAAAAGAAAAAATTTATGAGAGAATGAAGGAAACTTCTCTCAGAGTTTGGAATCTCAATAAAGAATATAAAAAGGAAGATAAAGAACTCAAAAAAGAAATTGTAGAGGAATATAAAAAACTCAAGGTAGACCTTGAAAAATCTATTCTGGAATCTGATAATAGAATAGATTTAGTTAGTGATTATTTTAATTCATTAAAAGATGAGGTAGAGCAACTTCCTGAAGTAAAATATTATGACGAAGAAATCAAACAGGTTAATACATCTATCAAGAGCGTAAAAAATCTGGTAGAAGTTCTTGAAAACAAACTGAATAAGAAGATTGCAGGTCTGAAGGAAAGCATCTTGGTTGTTCCTCCTTCGGAGGATAATAAAGATCCATTAACGCCACTTAATCAAAATTTTGCTACGTTAGATGATTTATCTAATCACTACAGATTATTCATCAATCGCATTCAACAACAACTCTCCACAATTGGTGGCGGTGGTGAAGTCAGACTTGAGTTTCTTGATGATGTAGATAGGACAACTGCTAAGGTTGATGGTAAGTTCCTCAAGTATGATGCAGCATCTGATAAGTGGGTAGGTGCAGATGGTGGTAGTGGAGGTGGAGAAGACACTGAGACAGTTCGTGATGCAATTCAAGGTTATTATGGATACACCACTGATTATTATACTGTTGGTGTAGCAAATACCACTCAAGAAATTGGTGCTGGTACTACTACAATGATTCAACCTAAGGTTGCTGCGGTATATCAATACATGCCTACGGTCATGTCTGGGGTTAACACTAACCCTTATGTTGGTACTGGTGCAACTATCGGTACTGGACAGACTCAGTTCTCTTTAGCGGGATTGGGCACAGGTGCTTCTTGTATCGTCAGGACTGCAC
>Ga0181410_1000076_pt1 | contig 36696 bp, 20 predicted proteins | sample 33SPOviralmetaG_FD_130112 | JGI IMG/M metagenome (GOLD analysis project Ga0181410, IMG submission 130112) | Marine viral communities from the oligotrophic San Pedro Time Series (SPOT) site, San Pedro Channel, CA, USA - 33 SPOT_SRF_2012-06-20 | ecosystem: Environmental > Aquatic > Marine > Strait...
GATGATGCTATAACATCTCCATCTGCATGAAAGTCTCCGTCAGATTCAAATCTAAATTCATTGGAGTTATTAATATATATGTCCGCTCTAGTATTGTTTGTAAATGAAATATAATCTGTGCTATCAGCTCCTATTTTACCAGCCGATCCTGCAAATAATCCTGTTCCTGTTAATGTTCCGGTACAAGTTGTGTTTCCACTACTTCCAGCAATTGTTAATCTGGCAGTTTCATTTGTGCCAAGAACAAGATTTCTGGCGGCTGAGTTATGATATAAAGCAACATGCGAACTACCTACAGCTATACCAAATCCATAACCATTACCATCTAGATGAAGTTGTCCGTTAGCTGAAGCGTCCATATTTATGTCGGTATTTGCAGAAGTTAGATAAATCCTTGCGTCTGTGCCAGAAACATCAAGTTTTTGTGAAGGAGCTTCTGTTCCTATTCCAACTAATCCACTAACAGACATATTACCAGATCCTGTTATATCTCCTCCAATATTGGCATCACCCGCACTATGTATATCACCACTTCCTTCAATTTGGAATTTTGCAGTTTGGTTATTTAGGAATACAAATCCTCTATTAGTACCAGACATCATTCTAAAATATAAATTATAATCAGATGCTCCAGCTCCTGCAAATTGTTGAGCTGGTACTGTTGTTGATGTTACAGAATCTTGTGACATATAGATGGCATAATTTGTACTACCATTCCAAAATCTTAAACCATTACCATGTCCTGACGGAACTTCGTATCCATTGGCAGTTGCTTCTAAATTAGCAATACTTGTTAGTCCTGATGTACTATTCCATAATGCCACTCTAGTTGATGCGCCGGTTCCAGTTACAGTACCTGTAGTTGTTGAATAACCATATCCTAATATTTTATCTTCAACACCAGCTGATGTCATTATATGAGCATCGTCATTTGTAAATTCACCTGAATCATCTACGCCAGTTATAGTGTTTCCGTCTAAAACAAATCCACTTAAACTAGCATTACCATTTACATCTATACCTGTATTATTAACTGTTAATCTTCGAGTTGAACCATATACAAATTGTAAATTACCCGCAGAGTTTGTTGTTAAATCATCTGGTGATTCAAATATTTTTGTGTTACCACCATTCCAATTTATTCCTTCGTTTGGGCCAGGGTCATTTATAGTAAGATTATTAATACCAGTTATGTTCGAATTACCCATCGCAATTGCACCAGACATAGTTCCACCAGCTAAAGGCAATGCATTTGCCGTATAACTATAACCTAATATTTTATCTTCTACTGCGGCTGATGTCATTATATGAGCATCATCATTTGTAAACTCTCCAGAATCATCTACACCAGTTATAGTATTTCCATCTAAAATAAAACCAGTTAAAGTAACATTTGCAAAAGATGCATTTCCATTATCTAAAGTTATAGATGCTTTTGTAACATTATTATATTTAAATTGAATTGAATCAGGAGAGCCTTCATCATAAAATATACCATAAGTAGGATATTGTTTACTTACAGCCCAAATTGTAACATCAGGTGCACCAGTTAATGCTCCAAATTGCGGTCCAATAAGACCAGAAGCTGTAATATTTCCGGATGCTGTTATATGACCTGAAGATACGTTTAATCCAGCTGCGGTTATACTAGCTATACTTGAATTATTTATTCGTAAATGAAGAGTTTTACCACTTGCGGCATTTATAAATGTATCTCCCGTAGAAGATTGTAATAGTGCATATTGTCCTGCACTTGTCATATCTCTATGTGAAACATATCCATAATCACTATAACTTGCATAACCAACTCTTGTTCTACCAATATTTGCATATGCATTTGAATCATCACTAACTAATAAATTAGTACCATCAAATGTCATGTTAGCTTCGGCATTCATTCCATCAGTACCGGTAGCAGTAACTACCCTATTATTAGAACCATTTGCCATAAAATCAGACACATCGACTGATATAGCATCTGATGCAACATCAATACCAGTACCAGCTCCTACATTTAAAGTAACTGTTCCAGAAGTTCCGCCGCCTGTTAATCCATTGCCGGCAGTAACGCCTTCAATATCTCCAGATCCACCACCACCACTATTAGCTATCCAATTTGTTCCAGTACCAGTAGATGATAATATTTGACCGGAAGATCCTAAATCGCCTGATGAATCTTTAAATCCGCCAGCAACTGTAATGTTTCCATGAAAATATGAATCATCTGTAGTTGTTCCATCTCTGTCTACAATTGATTGAACTTCAAATGCATAACCTGCAGTCATTTTTGTACTAGTACCAATACCAATACCTATAGGGCCGTTACTAGTTTGTAGTCCAGAGAAAAAATTAATAAGACCTTGCGAATTAAAGTTTCCAGTAGCGGTTGTATCATAACTAGATATTCCTAACAATCTAAAATCATATGCAGATCTTACAAATCTAAACCGCTGACCAGAATTTTGTACCATTACTCTTCCAGGGGAGGCTCCTATATCTCCAACACTTCCGCCTCCATATGTAACACTTCCGCCATTTGGATAAACTCTTGTTTGAAATAATTGAAAGAACCAATCATCTGAATCTGCATGGAATCCATATGCAAATGCACTACTACCACTAACTGCAACTTTATCTGCATATCCTACAGCAGTTGTAGCACATTCTATAGTAACTTCATGTCCTTGACTATTTGATGCAATTGGCGGTCGTATCATACCAATTGGAAATTGTGGAATAACTTCAATTCTAACAGACTGTGCTATTGATCCACCGTTAGATCCATCTAACACTAATTTTGTATAATTTTTTCCTCCGGATGTATAAGTTTCAAAGAATGAACCAGAATTAGCACCTGTTATTTTTAATAATTTAAATACAAAATAATCAGCTTTGGCATAATCTGTTAATTCTATTTGTTTAGCTTCTACTTCTCCGGCGCTTGATACTGTGAAGTTTGAAGATGAAATTGATACTATATTACCATCATATTTAAAATGACTACCTGTATCTGTTCCTACAAAAAATCTTGGATTTCCAGTATTATATTGTAATTGAATTCCAGTATCTGAAAAACTACCTGTTGCTATTGACAATGATTTTTCTGAAGAATCTAATAATATTGATTGTTTTTCTGAATTAAATGTTGTGGTGGTCGTGGATGATGATACAAATATAAGATTACTAGTACCTGAATATGTTAAACTATTTACAAATTCAAACTTCTCAGCTTGCAAAGATCCAGTAGCTATCTCATATCCGTCTAAAGAAATTGCTCCTTTGGTAACCCCATCTACTTTTGCAATATTAGTTGCTCCCCCTATGGTTCCACCTTCTGGATCTAATTCTGCAAATGCATTAGCAGAACCGCCTTCATAGCCTGTCCATTTAATATATAGCTGATCAGCTTGTGCTAATGGATCCCAAAAATTTACATAGTTTATTGCAGAGGTACCACCACCGGTACTGCCGTCATTTGATTTAATTGGATCTATTGTAGCCCATGGGAATTGTGTTGCACTAGCACCAGGAAGAGTAATCGTAGCGTCACCAGTATTAAACGAGGCACTAACATTTGTAAAGTTTAAAGATTGACTTACAACTGAAATTATTTCTGGTGTTCCTTCAAATTTATTAGCAGATAATTCAAATCCGCCAATTATACCTGCACTCGCAGTAATACTACCTGATCCAGATAAAACAAGATTACCATCTGTACTTGATATAGCATCACTTGTAATATTAAATCCTCCAATATCACCTGCCGTTGCGGTAATAGTACCAGTCATTGATACATCACCATTATTATCTAAATGAAAATTAGAAGATGAAATTTCAATATTACCATTTGCTCCAGATATAAATTGTTGAGGACTACCTAATACAAATGCAGAAGAACTTATTGTTAAAATATCATTTAAATATTGAATCTTAGATCCGTTATTATTTCCTACAAAGAATTTTGTATTTGCAGATCCTCCTCCAGCATTAGCATTGAATGCCATATGTATTCCATCAGCACCAAATGTATTAGTACCTGCTAAAATTATAGTACCAGCACCATCTTGTGCATTTAAACTAAATAATCCACTTTGTAACTTATTGCTTCCTAAACTAAATCCTCCTATAGTACCTCCATCAAATAATACATCAGAACCGGTGATTTGACCTGACGAAGATAATATTAAGTTGTTATTAGAAGATTTAATACCTACAGAATTAATTTCAAATCCACCAATATTACCAGCGGTAGAAGTAATAGTACCAGACATATTAACATTACCACTATTGTCTAAATGAAAATTAGAAGATGATATTTCTATATTTCCATTGGCGCCTGATATAAATTGATTTGATGATCCTAAGAAATATGTAGATGAGCTAATAAATAATTTAGGAGATCCACCAGTATCAAATTTAATAAATTGATTTGCATCTCCTACTTTAAATATTGTTCTTGAACCATCTTCTTTAGTTGCTGCAAAAAATGGTAATGTAGATGTTGCTAACTCAGACGAAACTCCTCCAAGAGTAATACCAAATACATCATCTCCATCCAATTGTAAATCTCCAGAAAGTGCATCTAAACGAATTCTTTCTGTTGCGCCGTCTTTACCTAATAATGTATTACCGATAATATTAAAATTAGCAATGCGACCACCACTAAATAGTACATTTGATCCAGTTATTTGTCCTGATGCAGATAATATTAAGTTGCTATTTGATGATTTTATTCCTACTGAATTTATATTAAAATTTCCTATTGTTCCTGCCGTATTTGCAGTTATTGTATTTGCTGTAATATCACCGGTAATTTGTGCTGCTGACGCAGTTATTTGTCCTGATGATGATAATATTAATTTTGGAGTAATTAATGATAATCCATCTACATTGGTAGATGTGATGCCAACTGAATCAATAGTAAATCCACCAATATTACCAGCGGTAGAAGTAACAGTTCCAGACATATTAACATTGCCGGTATTATCTAGATGGAAATTTGATGATGAAATTTCTATATTTCCATTTGCTCCAGATACAAATTGAGTTGGACTTCCTAACACAAATGTAGAGGCACTCATAATTAAATTAGATCCGTCAAATGTTATTCTTTCAGCATTTTCTGTTCCAATATGTGCTCTTGGTGTTCCAGAATTATATTCTAATTGTATACCAGTATTTCCAAATGTATTATCATTTATTATAAATTTTTTATTTGTAGCATCTAATCTTATATTTGTACCTGACTTTATTTTATCAGACGTAATAGTAAATCCGCCTATAGTTCCGCCGTCAAATAAAACATCACTACCAGTTATTTGACCTGATGCAGATAATATCAAGTTGCTATCAGAGGATTTAATACCAACAGAATTTATATTAAAGCCGGCGATAGTACCAGCTGTATTTGCTGTAATAGTATTTGCTACAATATCTCCGGTAATTTGAGCTGCAGATGCTGTTATTTGTCCAGACGCTCCTTTTAATTTAAGAGTACCAGCTGAAGAATCTAAATCATCTCCAATATTAAAGCCACCAATTGTGCCTTCTTCAGCTACAATTTTTCCGGAGATTTGGGCATTAGATGCTGTTAAATTACCTGATGCTGATAATATTAAATTACTATTTGAAGATTTGATACCAACTGAATTGATATTAAAGCCAGCAATAGTACCAGCGGTGTTTGCTGTAATAGTATTTGCTACAATATCTCCAGTAATTTTTGCATTAGATGCTGTAATATTACCTGATGCTGATAATATTAAGTTGCTATTAGATGATTTGATGCCAACTGAATTTATATTAAAATTTGCTATTGTCCCTGCAGTATTTGCTGTAATTGTATTTGCTACTATATCGCCTGTAATATTAGCATCAGATGCTGTAATTTGTCCTGATGCAGATAGAATTAAACTTTTATCAGCAGATGATATCCCAATTGTATTAATATCAAAACCAGCTATTTCTCCGCCATCTAGTAAAACTTTAGAACCAGTTATCTGACCTGTTGCTCCTTTTAAGTTTAAAGTGCCTCCAGATGATTCTAAATTTGTACCAATATTGAATCCTCCTATAGTACCTTCTTGAGCTACAATTTTACCAGTTATCTGTGCTGCTGACGCAGTTATCTGACCAGATGCTCCTTTTAATTTTAATGTGCCGGCCGCTGAATCTAAATCATCTCCAATATTAAAGCCGCCTATCGTTCCAGACTCTGCTACAATTTTACCAGTTATCTGTGCATTTGAAGCTGTCATATTTCCTGATGCAGAAAGAATTAAGTTGCTATTAGAAGATTTAATACCAACTGAATTAATAGTAAAGCCGGCTATGGTACCAGCTGTGTTTGCAGTTATTGTATTTGCTACTATGTCACCGGTAATATTTGCATTAGATGCAGTTATGTTACCAGAAGCTGATAATATTAATTTACTATTCGAGCTTTTTATTCCTACTGAATTAATATCAAAGCCTGCAATTTTGCCACCATCTAGTAAAATTTTAGAGCCTGTTATTTGACCTGAGTCTCCTCTTAATATTAAACTATTATTAGATGATGATATTGCGGTTGATGTTATAGCAAATCCTCCAATTTGACCAAATGTTGCTGTTATACCACCTTGAAGATATACATTGTCAGTTGCTAAACCAAATCCAGGATCTGTATTTCCGAATACTAATGAAGATCCGGCTAATCCAGATAAGTCACCAAGCCTAGCTTTTAATGATACATCAAAAATTGCTGATCCTGTTCTTTCAACAATATCAATATATGGCGTTGCTTGATTATTAGGATTTGCATTTAATCTTATAAACCCAGTTCCAACTTTACCAGTTGATACTAATACTTGAGATCCAGAATAAGATTGTGCAGCTCCTGGAGAATCTCCTAATGAAGCACTTGCAAATGATGAATCAGATCCTAAAGATCCAGAATATCCTCTTAATACAAATAAATTTCCAGAAAGATCGCTATCACTACTTGAATCGTTTCTAGATGATGATTGAACAAATATATATTCAGTACCAAATCCAGTGCTACTAACTTTCTTTAAAGATAATATTTCTCCTATAGAAAATCCGCTAGCATTAACTACAGACATTGTACTATCGGTAGGTAAATAATTTGCACTCGAATGTGATACAGATGAAGTTAATGTTGTGGAATTTGCTACATATAATTGTCCTCCTACAGCATTAACAGTTTCTTTTTCAAATACTGCAGTTGATAATGTACCTCTAATTTTTGCATTTTCAAATTCTGCAAATCCATTATCATCAGCAGATATTTTCCATCCTTTCAAATCAGATATATAATCTGATGTCTGTATACTTCCAGCTGAATCTATTATAATATTTGTTCCTGAAATTGTATTAGATGATAATGTAAAGCCTCCAACTTCTCCAGAAATAGCCTTTAGTGCTCCAGCTTTTGTAACACTAAATGGAGCACTATTAAATGTAGAATTACCTAATTGTATTCCTTCGTCTCCGTCTGCAATAAAAATATCATTGCCAGAGCCTAATGTTATTCGTTTTCCACTAGGATTTAATTCAAAATTTGTTGCTGCTAATGTGTTGCTACTTAAAGTAAATCCTCCTATAGTTCCACCATCAAATAATACGTCTGATCCTGTAATTTGACCATTTGATTTTAATCTTAAACTAGAATTTGCAGATCTAATTTCATCTTCATTAACAACAAATCCAGCAATAGATGCTGATCTAAATATTGCTAAACCTTCTGAAGATATAGAAGCAGACGCTGCAGTCGCATCTAGTCCTGCAGGAACTAATATGCTATTTGCTGAAACTGCGCCTTCAATCGTAACAGAATCTGTTATACGACCTCCAGCCATTAAAAAATTAGATCCTGTTATTTGTCCTGACGCTGACAATATTAATTGTTTATTTGCTGATGATATTCCTATAGTGTCAATATCAAATCCAGCAATAGTACCTCCGTCAAATAATACAGTAGATGATGTTATCTGGCCAGATGCAGATAGAATTAAATTTTTATTTTCAGATGATATCCCAATTGTATTAATATCAAATCCAGCTATTTCTCCTCCATCTAATAATACCTTAGAACCAGTAATTTGTCCGGTAGAACCTTTTAAATTTAACGTGCCACCAGATGATTCTAGATTCGTTCCAATATTAAATCCTCCTATAGTACCTTCTTGAGCCGTTATTTTACCAGTTATTTGAGCTGCGGATGCTGTTATTTGGCCTGATTCGCCTTTTAATTTAAGAGTACCAGCTGATGAGTCTAAGTCTGATCCAATATTAAAGCCACCAATTGTGCCTTCTTCAGCTACAATTTTACCAGTTATCTGTGCTGCTGACGCAGTTATCTGGCCAGATGCTCCTTTTAATTTAAGAGTTCCTGCAGATGAGTCTAAGTCATCTCCAATATTGAATCCCCCTATAGTACCTTCTTCTGCTACAATTTTTCCAGTAATTTGAGCGTTTGACGCAGTCATATTACCTGATGCAGATAATATTAAATTACTATTTGATGATTTTATTCCTACTGAATTTATATTAAACCCAGCTATAGTACCTGCAGTATTTGCGGTAATAGTATTTGCTACAATATCACCGGTGATTTTTGCATTAGATGCCGTTATATTTCCAGATGCAGATAATATTAAATTACTATTTGAAGATTTAATACCAACTGTATTAATGTCAAACCCAGCTATTTCTCCTCCATCGAATAAGACATCACTACCAGTTATCTGACCAGAGTCTTTTAATCTTAGATTATTATTAGAAGATTTAACCTCATCTGCAGACAAGGTGAACCCACCTATTTCCCCGCCATCTAATAATACATTAGATCCAGTTATTTGCCCCGAAGCGCTCATAATTAATTTACTATTAGAAGATTTAATACCAACTGAGTTAATAGTAAATCCTGCTATTGTTCCAGCTGTATTTGCAGTAATGGTATTTGCAGTAATGTCACCGGTTATTTTAGCATTTGACGCAGTCATATTTCCAGAAGCTGATAATATTAGTTTGCTATTAGAACTTTTTATTCCAACCGAGTCAATATTAAAACTAGCAATAGTACCAGCAGTGTTTGCTGTAATAGTGTTTGCTACAATATCTCCAGTTATTTTTGCATCAGATGCAGTAATTTGTCCAGATGCAGAAAGAATTAAACTTTTATCTGCACTAGCAATTGCTATAGGATTTATATTAAATCCGGCAATAGATGCTGATCTAAATATAGCTAATCCTTCTGAAGATATAGATGCAGAAGCTTCTGTAGCATCTAGATCAGCTGGAACTAATATACTATTTGCAGAGACAGTGCCTTCAATCGTAACAGAATCTGTTATACGTCCACCTGCCATTAAAAAATTCGAACCAGTTATTTGGCCAGATGCAGAAAGAATTAATTTACTATTTGCTGATTTAATACCAACTGAGTCTATATTGAAGTTTGCAATGGTGCCGGCAGTATTTGCTGTAATTGTATTTGCGGTAATATCTCCAGTTATTTGTGCATTTGAAGCTGTTATCTGTCCTGAAGCTGATAATATTAAATTACTATTTGAAGATTTAATACCAACTGTATTAATATTGAATCCAGCAATATCTCCACCAGTAAATAAAACGGTAGAACCAGTAATTTGACCAGATGAAGATAATATTAAATTATTATTAGTAGAAGATATACTATTATTATTAATTTCAAATCCACCAATATCTCCAGAAGTTGCTGTTACATTACCAGACAGTTTAACATCGCCAGAAGATGATAAATGAAAATTAGAAGATGAAATTTCAATATTTCCATCTGATCCAGATACAAATTGTGCAGTTGATCCAAAAAAGAATGTTGGTACTTCCATTACTAATGCACTACCAGAAATTTTTCCTACTGATTGTCCATCAAAATTGCCATCAATTAATTGTAATGTTGATGCAGTAACTTGACCAGTTGCTTTTAATCTTAAACTACTATCAGCTGATCTAATTTCGTTTTCATTAACAACGAATCCAGCTATGGATGCGGATTTAAATGTTGCTAATCCAGTTGCAGATATAGATGATGATGCATTTGAGTCAGTAGATGGAGATCCATCAATTGTTGCTGGAGTTCGAATACTATTTGCAGTTACAGACCCTAGTATAGTAACTCCGTCTGTTATAGTACCACCTTCTAATAAAACTCTTGATGCTGTTATTTGTCCTCCAGACTTTAATCGAAGTTCCTGATCTGCAGATCTAATTTCTTCTGTATTAACTACAAACCCTCCTATAGATGCAGATTTAAATATAGCTAATCCTTGATCTGATATAGATGATGATGCATTTGCTGCAGTTGACGGAGATCCTCCGATAGTTGCTGGAGTTAATATGCTATTAGCTGATACTGATCCTTGTATAGTTACATTATCAGTAATTGTTCCGCCTTCAATTAATATTCTAGATGCCGTTATATCTCCACTAGGTTGTATATGATATCCAGATGAAGATATTTCCATTTGGCCGTTAGCTCCACTTATAAATTGAGAAGAAGCTTCTCCAAAAAAGAATGTTGGAGTATTTATTGAAACTGAACTACCACTCATTACAATTGTTTCAGTTCGAATATCTAATTCACTTTTTCCATCTGATCCACTAGTTCTAAATCTAAAATAATTATTTTCATCAGCAACTAATTCTAATCCAACTCCGCCATATGAAGTTTCTGATTGATTTGGTAATGCTGAACCAGAATAAATTAAGAATCCGGCTGCTCCTGTAGAGCTTGTTGCTTGATTAAATCCAGAATATGGTAATGATCGTATAAATCCAGTATCTTTTAATCCAGATATATCTATTCCAGAATCTAATGTATTAGCAACAAATAATGATCCAGTTAATAAAGAAAAGCCTCCGTCTATATATCTATTTCCACCTGTAAATGATTTATAATTAACAAAACTTATATTTTTACTTTTATCTCCAGCTGCATTATAATATTCTAATTTAAAATTTATTTGATTATCACTTTTATGTTCAACTGGAATTAATGTTCTTAATCTAGTATAATTTTCTGTGAACCCAAATTCTGAATCTGATAATGTTTGTATATTTGATAGTTGCCATTGACCATTTTCTATAACAAATAATAATGATGCTAATCCATTTTGATCTGCTAAGAATGAAAAGTTTATATCGTCATACCGTTTATTAGTTGCAGTAGTTTTAACTTCTCCAATTTTTTTACCTAATTTAATTGGTAATTCTAGATTAAGTATGTCAGTACCATCATAATTAAATGAAGAACCAGATAAATATATTGATATTTTAGAATCTTGACCTGGAATTAATTGTGTTCCGATTGCGTCAAATGAAATCTTATATTCAGAATTTTCTACAAATACTCCTTGTAAGAAGTCTTTAGTTTTAAAAACATGTACGTCATTAAATCTAGATATATCATCTGAACTACTAATAATTACTGCGTCCATTAATGAACTAGTAGACCAAACCAATAAAGGACCGGTTGTTTCTATATTATTTAAAAAAGTTTTACTTTCCCAATATGTATCAATAATACTTTGAGATGTAAGAAATCCAACTGATACGTCTGGCAATACTGAGCCAGTTGCATCAACAAAAATTTCAGTAGGAGTTAAATCAATATCATTTAATAATTCATAATCACCAAATGATCCATCATTTTTTCCATATAATTTTAAACGACTAACATCTCCAGTATCTGGATCTAGATTTTTAACTTGCATTAGTGCAAAAGATTGTGAATTTTGTGTTACTGTATAATTAGGAGTAACATTATATTCAATTGAAAATGAAGAATCATCAAAATCATTATATACTTGTTGTGATAAACTTTGACTAGTTAGAAATATATATGGTGACTCTAATGTTAATGTTGTATCATTTAAAACTTTTGTAATCTTAGAAGTATATATAGGAGTTGTTGTTGGAATTACGTTTGGTATTGGAAGAGGATTAACTGGAGATGTAACTGTTAAGGTTCCACCATTCATATCTGAATTAAATTTACCTCCAGTTAATAATAATTTTGAATTATTATTTCTATTAATATATCTTACAGTGCCAGTATTATATGTAGCTACTTGAGAGCCTCCTGTATATGATCTATCTAATTGTACCCCAATCTGTTCTTCTATTATAATATTTGGATCTTTTGTAAATATAATCTCTTCATTATTAACAGATGATGGAGAAACTGAAACTGTTTTTGACCAAACTGTATTAATTTGTCCAATAAATTTACTTGGCACATCTTGATTATTTAGTCTAGCTAATTCAGTACCTAATATTACTATAGCATCGCCTTCTGGAGTATCTGGATATATATAAATTACAATTACTCTAGAACCATCATCTTCTAAATAATTTATTATTTCATTATATATTGGATCATTATTTGAATCTATAATAGATATTTCTAAAACAGATCCTACATTTAAATTTGAAGGGTTACCTTGTAACTTAATTATATTTTTACCTGCTGTTAATGTGCTAGGAAATTGTGTTATTCTAAATACGTCAGGAGAGGTATTAGAAGTGTCATTAAAAAATATATTTCTATTACTTAAATCCGGATTGTTTAGTATTCGTTTTTTTGCCATCTGAACATACTTCTTCTTTTTAATAAATATTACGTATGTATAATCTGGCTAAAATTATCTATTTTATTTACTTCTATTAAATTATCTACCATATCTCGCATAGATTCTACATGTGATATAATAATTGAAAAGTCAAATTTAGTTCTAAAATATTCAAATAAATTTGTTACTGATGATATATGTTCTCTATCTAAACTTCCCCATCCTTCGTCTATTGCAATAAAATTAGGTCTAGGTAACGCAGAAACATTAATTAAAGCTACTCTAATTGCTAATGAACTCATAAATCGTTCCATTCCAGAAGTTAATTCTAATGGCCAAAAATTATCTTCATCGTATATAATATATCCATTAATATTTTTACCATCTGTATTTAATACCATATTAAAATCTACAACTTGATCTAGTACGTTATTTATTTCTGTTTCTATTTTAGGTAAAGCTTTTTTAATTAATTCATATGGAACGCCATCTCTTTTTACAGACTGTAAATAATATTCATATGCTTTATATTCAGTTTCTAACTGTTTATATGTTTCTAATTGTTCTAATGCAGTTTTCTTTTTAGTTTTTGCAACTTCTATTTCTCCATGATTTGATTTAACTTTATTAGTAATATTTTTCAAAGTATCTACAATGTCAGTTATTAGTTTCTTTTTATTTCTAATTTTTTCATCTATTGATTTATTATGAATAATAGCAGTTTCATTCTTTTTAAATAATTCTTGACGTTCATTAGTTGTTTCTAATTCAGATTCTTTTGTTTGTAAATCACTTTCTAATACTTGTAATTGTAATTCAAATTTTTCTAATTTATTAGATAAGTCTATATGTTCTTGATATTTTACAATTATATCTTGAATTATATCACGATTTGTTTGTAATTCAAATTGTTTTGTAAATGCAATATCTGCTAATTTTTTATTTTTTGGTAATTCTATTTTTGCTTCTTCAGCTTCTTTAACAAAAATATTAGAAGTACAATATTTGCAAGTATGATCATATTCATGCGTTAATAAATGATCTATTTTTTGTTGTTGTATTTTAATTAATTGTTCCAATTGAGTAAGTTCTTTTGTTACAATTTTTATATCTTTATTTAATATTTCTTTTTTATTTTTTTGCAAATTGAATTGGTTAATTGATATTGATTCAATTGATTCATCATTTAATAAATTAATTTTATTTTCTAATTCTTCTATTTGTATTTCTATATTTTCTATAGTATCAATTAACTGGTTTTCTGTTTTTTCTAAATCAGAAATATCTGGACCGTCATATGACATTGGTTGTTTTGATTCAATTAATTCAACAATTTTGTTTTGTATATCATTTCTAGAATTTTGTAAATCATTATCATTTTTTTCTAATTCGATTATAGTATCTTGATTTTCAATAATAATATCATCAGACTCTTTTATAATAGAACCAAAGTCTATTTTTTTATATTCTTTTAGTTTACCAGCTGTTTCTTTTATATCTTCTGATGCTAAATGATACAGTTGTTCAAATACAGTAGTGTCTAGAAATTGTGATAATAAATCTTTTCTTTCTCTTTGTGATTTTTCTATAAAATTATTATTATCAGCTTGTAATGAAAATGCTGTTAAAATAAAATCATCATATGTTCCTAAATATCTTCGTATACTTTTATTTGTATCACTTCTTTCTTCTCCATTTAAATTTTCATCTTCATTATAAAAATTAACATTAACTTTAACATGACCATGTTTTAATGTTACTCCTTCTCTTTCAATTGTATATAATTTATCATTTAATTTAAATTTAAAAATACCTTTAAATCCAGACTTTTTATTATTTAAAACTTCTTTTGATTTACTTGTTTTACTACATTTATCAAATATTGTATATATTATAGCATCTAGAAAAGATGATTTACCAGATGCATTTGCTGCAAATAATCCTATAACATCAGATAATTTAGAAAAATCTACTTTATTTTTTTCTCCATATGAAAACATATTATCAAATTCAAACGATACCGGATACCATGTTACGTTTCTAACTGATTCTAAAACAGGTAGTTTAGAATTTATTGTTCTATTAATATGTCTAATTGCATCTAATTCTTTTTTATTGGAGTCTGGATAATTTTCATTTATAAAATTTGTTATTAAATTATTTTGATGCTCTACATCCCGTACGTTACCTATTGCAATAGATCCATTTTTGTTACTTTCAATATGATTTGCAGTACGTTGTATTGATATATCTTGAACTTTATATTTTTTACGTATAGTTGCAATAAGTTTTTTAATGTCAGATGCATCTGTATCAGTAAATTTAATTCTAACTCTAGGTTTTATAGGTATTCTATGTGGAGATTTTTTAATTTTGTTTTTTTCTACTTCAAAAGTAACATATCCATAGTCATTTTGTATTTCAACAAATTTTGATGTACGATCTGGCAGATCCCATACTAATATACCATGATCAAGAACTTCTCCATGATTTTGTTGAATTAATGATCCAGGATATCCAATAGTTTTTTGAGTGTTTAAGAACTGTGCAGGTTTGTGTATATCGCCTAGTAATGTTAAATCATGTCCTTCGAACAAATCAGTAGTAACATGTTCATTGGATATTTTAAATCCAATGTCGGTTTTAGCATTATGTACAGCCCCATGATGTAATGCAATTTTATATGCAGCTTTATATTCTGATGCTTTAATATAATTTTTAGGTGCAACATCTACTGCCATATGATTAAATACAACACCAGCCATTTCAAATAATCCATTATCTTTTATAAAATGAATATTTGAGTTTTGTATTACATCTAATATTGGAGATAAAGCATCCATACGATACAAATTATTTAAATTCATATCATGATTTCCTAACATTACAATTGTAGGTATTTCAAATCCATTAAAAAATTTAGTAAGCATATTTATCAGCTCAGGAGACATATCTAATTTAGAATGTACTATATCACCGGTTACTACGCATATACTATTTCTTGTTGCATGTTGTGCTAAATATAGAAATAAATTTTCAAAAACTTCTGTATATTCTTTATGTCGTTTTAATGTTCGGATATGTATATCTGAAATATGAAATATTTTATCAATATGTGTTATTGTAGTATTTAGTTTTTTTATTTCCATAATAGATTCATTCTTAATTCCATTAATCTTTCAAATGAAAATTTATAAGTGTCTTGTATTTGTTTTGTAATATGTTTATATCCTAATTCATTAGGATCTTTGTCTTTTAATTCGATAAAATGTACATTTAATCCTTCTGCCATAAATCGTTCTGCAATATTTAATGCATTTCTTATTGCGTCGTTGTCTAGGCAAATGTATACATCTTTAACACGCTCTTCAATAATTTTCTTTTGCAACATTGGTTGTATTATTTTTCCAAATAATGGGATAGCATTACGTTTTATAGTAATTGCATCAAATGACCCTTCACATAATATTATAGGTTCGTTCCAATTAATTAACATTTCAAAACCAATTATATCTTTTGAAACTTGTGGATTTTTATGTTTTTGAGTATCATGTTTATAAAAAGCTCTAGATACAAAATAATTTAATTGTCCGTCAGCATCATAGCTAGGTATAATAATTTTACCGGAGTATTGGCCAGCTTCAGCATATCCAATTCTATATTTAATAATGTCAAATATAGAAACTCCTCTATTTTTTAAATAATATATTGCATTTCTATAATCCGGCGTATTTTTTGTTATCCATAATGGTTTATATTCATCTGGTAATTTTATAGTATACTCTTCTTGTTTTGTCTCTGTATTTCTATATTTGGTTATTTCAATTAATTTATTTAATTTTTCAAATGTTTGCCTGGGAACTTTTAATTGTTTAAATAAAGTTAGTATACTTCTACCTTTTTTATCAGATATCCAACAATGCCATGGGTTTTGACCTTCAGATGTTGTATTTAAGTTTACTTCTAACTTAGGTTTATAATGTGAAACAAATGGAGAAAAAAATGCAATATTATCTCCTGATGTTTGTTTACCTTTACCTAATACTGATTCTAACAGTTGAAGTAGTTTTAGGTTTGTCATATAATAATATTATAAGAAAATTTTAGTATAATTCAAAGAATTTGGATTACTATATTATAAGTTAGACACAATACATTACATTATCGGTCTAACGATTCATCATTTAATAAATTAACATATATTAAAAGATTTCATCTTTATATTAAATACATACTTACATAAAAAAAATAATAAAAATATTTCAAAGATCAAACCATTAACTAAAAAAATTATTTATAGTTGGCTGTTCATCTATTTTACAACATTCTTCTAACCATTCCATTGGCATATCTTTTTTTGCAATATGTTTAATTCCAATTTTAATTGCGTATGCTTCATATGTTGTTTTTGAACCTTTGGATATTTTTTGATTTGGATTCTGAAATATTATTCTTAAATCTATATCAGGATTTGAAGCTAATATATTTTTCATCTTTTGTCTATCAGTACTAGTCCATCTTCCTTTTGTTTCAATATACATTAAAATACCATTCTTTTTTGTAAATATAAAATCAGGTGTATATTTTGAATTTTTTTGTGGAACTATATATTGTAACGTTTCTGTTTCATAATTTACAGGATATTTTGCTTCTTTTATTTGATCTGCTACTTTTAATTCTAATCCAGATCTATAACCATATTTATATGCTGCTTGACGTTGTTTACTGCCAGCAGTATGCCAGTGATTTTTCTTCATAACTTTTTTCCTTTACCAATCAACCATTACTAAATTACCATTCCAGCTCATTATATTGTCTGGTTTAAAATCTAATGATAATTCAAAATCGCCAATTCCGGTGTTTTTTACTTGTTGTTCTAACGCTCTTATAAAACTAGATATATTTTCATTTAAGTTTCTAGCGCCATCATTATTAAAATAATCAAATATACTAGTTTCAACTCCTTGACTTCTAGCATATTCTTTATAATTTTCATAAAAATTTGAAATTTCTTGTAACATAGTAGAAGACAAATTACTAGCTCGATTCATTATATACATGTTATTCATACTGTCAGAATAAACAACTGGTATAAATGCATTAAATTCATTATATCTTCCTACTATAACATCAGCAACCGCAGTTTCATCTGGTTCTGAAGTTATTTTCATTAATAAATCTTCTCCATTAATACTATATATCTTTCCATTATCGCCAGAATTAAAAAATTTAAATTCTTTATTTCTTATTTTTGATAATAATCTGTTAGATTCTTCTTCAGATATTTCATTTAATATATTTTTTAATTTTATCATAATCAATCAAATTCATTATCGTCTACTATATTTGCAAATCTATCTTGATCTAAATCACAACGTACTAGAAAATTCATATCAATATCATTACGATTTTTTACTGGCGTTGCAAATTTTCCTATAGCTAATAGTTCAGCATATTCATTATATAATCCAATCGTAGTTATATATGGTTCGAAAGCACTAGACGTAACATGGGACATATATGTCTCATTATCATCATTTGTTGAACTATGATTTGTTGTCAAATTAAAATCACCTTGTTCTACTTTACATAATGTTGAAAATTCAAATATATTAGTTGTGCTTTTATAACTGCCGGAATATGCAAATGTTATTGCATCGTCATATCGAACATCTGGACTAGTTATTACAAATAATCCGTTTTCATGAAATGCATTTCCAACTCTATTTGTTTGCAATAAGCCTCCGCCTTCTGTACGATCTGCTAATGAATTAACATTTGATTGATTTAAAGCTTTATTATAGATTCGAATTTCATCTAAATATCCATTGAAATAATCAGTACCATCATGAACTCCTGATCTAAATACTTGATTTCCTCCAAATTTTATAGAGTCTATATTATTTATAGCTACTGAAGATGTTTTAAAATTATTTATTTGATCATTACTAAGTAATGAATTAGATGTTAATGAACTATGTAACGAAGCATTTACATACATTTCCATAGTACTACCAGTTTTTTGACAAACAACATGAGTCCAACTACTAGAAACAAATGCAGATGAAGTAATTTGATTATTTAAAACTTTTGTTCCTTGTATAGAAAATACCAATTGGTTACTACCACTTAATTCAATTTTAAATGGATATTGATCACTATCTTTATTTCTTTGTTTTCCTATTATTAATTGATTAGTAGTTCCGGTATTTGATCCACTGTATATATAAAACGAAAGTGCATAATCATGATCTCTATCAAATGGAGCGTATCTAATGCCAGGATTAGATATTTCCATATATCCAGATCCAGAAAAATATGCCGAATATCCAATTGGATTTTTATCTCCATCTGAATGCGTAACTCCTTTTGGAAATGTAACATTAGAAGCTGTTACATATTCAGTAATTCGACGTAAATCAAAATACTCATTAAATCCTTCATAAAATAATTCATCTCCAACAAATGAACTTGTTATAATACCAGAATCAATAATATTTTCATATTCATCGGAATGTAAATTATAAGATCCACTATAAATAAATGATCCTCGTTTAATTGTTAGCCCCATTTGTGTTTGAGGTATACTAAAAACTGAAGCAGATTGATACAGTATCTTAGTAGATTTAGCTGGAGGACATATTAATCCGTGAGTTTGTAATGCATTATCTTTATGTTTATAGAATAAATGATTAATAGAATAGTATATATTAAATGGAAATGATCCATTTTGATGATTTTTGCCAAATGGATTAAATAATTGTTGATTAAAATAATATGCTTCGTTGGTAAAAGGATTAATTTCTGGTATCTCTGGAACATAATTTGCTTCTAATGATAAATGATTATCATCTAAACTTCCAGACCTCATTGTAAACGTCTTATTAAGTTGTATTGGAGTAATTTTAGTATCTGATTGTCCTACACGTTTAAATACTTGCGGATATGTTCCGTTTTTATCTTTAATAATGTTTGGCATAATAGTAAAACCCCGCTATATTCTTTTTATATAAATATAACGGGGATAAAATCAATGATTAATATTCAAGTTTTACACGAATATTTAATTCTCTCTTTTTAGATTTAATTAATGGTTTGCTTAGTTTTGCTATTGCCAATAATTCTCTAGAGTCATTATACAATCCAACAGTGGTTATATACGCTTTTGGATCTCCAATAAAGTCATCTTGGAATATATCACCTTGGTCTCCAGTTACATAAGATGGATTATTAGAATAATTAAAATCTCCATTTTTTACTCTAACAAAATAAAATGTGCTAGAAACAGTTTCTTTATTTCTTGCTTTAAATCCTTTTTGACCTGATACATATGATCCAGATATTGAATGATGCAATCTATAATGATTACTTCCATTTGAATTTGATCCTGTATTAGTTTGGAATCCCATTTTATTATCTAAAATATTACCATCTAAAATAATAGTACTATGATCACAATATACAAGTCCGTAATATACAGGAGCAGCTGGGTTATGTACTCCATTAGCAATACTACCAGAAACAACATAATATACATTACCAGCATCTTCATTTGAAGCAGATGCTATAGTTGAATCATCAATTAATGTAATAGTTAATGCAGAACCACTTACTTCAACACTACCAGTTGCGTCTAAAGCAGCCGATGAAGATAAAGTAGATAATGGTAATTCAAAATTTCCTGGATCTAATTTTTCTTTAGTTCTATTTCTTTGGAAGTTAACAACATATATAGAATCAGTACTTCCTGAAGAAGGTGTTAAAAATCTATTAATTCCTTTTGGTAATAATAATTGTTTATATTGACTATAAATAGCTCTTGTTGCAGAGTCATCAATACTATCACTAAGTACAGATCCGCTTCCTAATGCATTTCCATATGCTAACGCATATTGTATTGCAGATCCAGTTGCAGAAGGTAATTTTTGAAATACATTAACATAATACGGAGATTGAGCAGCCGTCATTGATTGTGTAAAATAAGTTCTTAATTCTGTTAAGTTATCACTCCATAATCCAGCCGTTACTATTTCTTTTGTTGCATCTATAACATCACCATTTGCTTCAGATAAATCAAATACTTGAAATGTTTTTCCACCATTTAATATAGCATTTTGATTTTGTATCTGAGTAACATAATCGTCAACAGCTTGTCTTTGTATTTCTGCAATAGTAGCTGGAGATATATCTCCACCAGTTCTAGGATCTTGTACAACTGAATCATTTGAAATATTTCCTGCTACTTGAGCACTTTGCCCAACAGTAACGCCTTCTGAATTAGATAATGCTTCTAACTCAGCAATTCTAGCTTGAGCTGTTGCCGCATCTGGACTAGTAGCTTCAATTGCTCTCGCAACTTCTGGTGAAACAGCTCCTTGATTTGGTAATTTTTTTAAATCTATTATTTTTTTATTCATTAGTTAACTCCTATTAACCTCTTTGTGCAGTTGCTAAATTAACAGCTTTTATAGTTAAACTTATACTAGTGCTACCGCCGGTTTCATTTCCTACGATCGTAATAGTAGCTGTTTTGTCTTTTGATAATTGTTTTCCTACTAACCTAAATCCACCTTTACTCAATGCTGCTACACTAGTAGCTTCTGCATTTGCAGAAATGCTAGGTACGGTTGGTAAAATATTACTAGTAATTTCTTGTCCTACAGCAGATGTAATTAATGCAGTAGATGAATCAGATAAAATTGCTGAATATCCAAATGTAGAATTTGCATTATTTAATCCAAATGTCGAAGCTTGTATAACAGCTGACTGTCCTGCATTTAATGTTATACTTGTTTTGTCTACTTGTACCGTTGGTATTCTTGTTGTAGTATTATTATCTAATGTTAGCAATCTACTTTTCATTGCTTGAGTTTCATCTGGAAGTGCTTCTGTTAATGGTAAATTTTCAATAACTATACCATAATAGTCTGTTCCTAATGAATGATTTGGATTCCATAAATCATAATCAATTTCATCATCTGCTAACGCAAATTGTGTTATATTAAAAGAACCATCTCCTTTAGCTAGTAATTCACGTCCCTTATTTGTTAAGATTGCGTCTACTGTTACAGAAGTATTATCTAAGTATCCCATTGTTATTCCCTTTTTTTTATATAAATATTACGTTCTAAAAAAAAATGCTGTATTATTGTTTTTATTATTATTATCCTTTAACATCAAATAATCCTTTACTTCCAGGCGGCTCTATATATAATTTATTTCCTGTAGTTATAGAAACTTCAATAACTGGCTTTCCATCTGGAGTGTCTTTTGAATTAACATTATAATCTGGACTAGATATTTTACAGCCGTTAAATCTATGATTAGCTATTCCGGTAGGAAGATAATCTTGAAATTCAGCTACTCGTAATTCAGATCCAGTAATACCTAATTTATATCTAGTTTTGTTAAATTCTGATAATCTACTACTAGTTATGAATAAAGATATAGCTTCTGACTCCCAATAAGGTGTAGATGATGTAACAAACGAACTGCCGGAAAAAATTATACTAGTGTGTGAATATACAGTTCCAGCATACGGATCTTTATTGGTTATTAATCTTGCATTATAATTTACAGCTGTTCCTTCTATATTAAAAAATTCTAAGTTACTATTTTGTAATTTACACTCATAATCTATTAATGCAATACTAGTAACGTCTGTCTTAGTAGTTTCAATAGATCCAGATGCAGTTGTTTGATAAGCACCATCTATATCCGGGTTTGTATCAAATGAAGCTGACGCAATAAATTGATCGGTTGCTTCTATGAGATTATCTCCTATTACAGGCAATGAAGCTGAAGCAAATGATTGCCATTTTCCTTGCATGAGGTTATCCCCAATTACCGGTAATGAAGACGATGCAAATGATTGCCATTTGCCTTCTACAAGATTGTCTCCAACTGCAGGTAATGAAGCCGACGCAAATATCTGCACTTTGTTATCATTTATGTCTGGAGCGGCAAATAATTCTGTTACAAAATTTTCTTGAGAGCCAGATAAAATTTCAAAATCTCTGAATATATCACCTTCTGGATTCAGTCTACTTGCACTAGGAATAACAAAATCAGGTACGTGTATTTCAGATAAATGAGTTTGATTTAATTTTGATATTTCTGTTAATGCAGTGTCTTTACTTCTTTCAATAATAGTTGGCTGTATTAATAATCCTAATATTTTTTCAGATCTAGCAGGTAATAATTGTTCTAATTGCTTAAAGAAAGATAAATCAAATAAAGAAAATATTCGTAGATATGAATTCATATCATTCTTAGTTGAATATTTTTTCCAATACTCACGAGACGTATTAATTAAATCAGGGTATGTATATCTATTTTCTTTTGCACGTGGATCTCCAATTAAATCATCCAATATTGTAAATCCTAATTGAGCAATAATATCATCATTGATCATTGTTTGAGGAGAATAATATATTCCCAACTTATTAGAATCTAAAGGAGCAGTATCAAATCCATTTCTAGTAGCTCTATTTTCTACATTTAATGTGTTAAGTAACTCAGTTGATTCAATTCTTACTTTATTATCATCAAACGTACCGCCCCCTAATGATATTCCATCAAAATAATATGTTTCTTCTATAGAATCATATGGAGTACTATTTGTCCACGCTGGATATCCAGATCCGGTAAATGATGCTGATATAGTTGTTCCAATATCAGGTTGTACTCCAGTTAAACTACTAGTAGCTGCGTGATTAATTTTTTGAGTTAAAGGAGTTCTAAAAACTAATTCGTCATATGCATCTACATTTCCATCATATGCAGACGGAGCTTTTGTATGATTAGTATATGGAGCATCATTTAAACTACCGGTCCACATACGTAATTCTTGTACTTGTCCTAATAAACGACTTCCGCCAGATGTGCCTCCTATTAATACAGTCCCAGGATTAGAAAATGAGCCAGTTGCTGATGCAGAAACAGTATTGATAATTTTTCCAAATTTTGATTTTTTTGCTAATACTTCAATACTATTATTAGAACCAGTACGTAATAATGCAGTTAAATAATCACCTTCAAACATTTCAATTTCAGCTGATGAAGTGCCGTTGATTTGTATTCTTCCCATTGTTCCTCTAGAAAATTCTAAAGTTACATCATTGCCGCCGGCTGAGAATAAATTCATTGTTCCTGGAACTAATGGATTCTTTAAAACATTATCAGTTCTAAATCTTAATTCAACTGCTCCAATTGTTTGATTATAATCAACTCTAACAACACCGGTTGTATTTTTAATTAAATCTAATGAATAATCAAAATTTAATTTTTCATATGATGGAGGCCTTTTAAGTCGTGGACCGCCATATTCTTGAATAGTTATTAATGATTGAGGTACTCCATAACAAGCTAATAATGCTTGCACACTACGTTTAGTTCCTTTATTTTTTAATAATCCAGGAATGTTATTAACAATTCTTCGCCATATACCATATGTAACATCACGAAGTGGTAATGATGGATCTCCTACACTATTTGAACCAGTTAGTGGTGTTCCATTACTGTCAGTACCTAATGTGTATTCCCATAAATCAGTTGATTGTGCACCATTAGTCAATTTCCATCCAAATTGTTTAGCTACAGTATATAATAATTCATTTGGCATACCTTGTTTAGGATGCTCATCTCTAGAATTAATTAAAGTCATTGCATTTATATATGTATATAATATATCATAATGATGCCCTAACATGTTAACAAATGTAGATAATTGTTCATTATTTTCATCTAACAACATGAACTCTGGAATACTTCTTATTAATCGATTATTATTTCTAAGATCATATATAGAAGCACTTTCATGTATTCCAGTATACCAAGATTCAAAATTACTGCTTGTTACCGAATATAACTCAAACGGATAAGTACTATTAGATTTAGGAGCTGGGCTTATATAACTTCCAGTAACAAATTCTACAACTGGATTAGCTACTGGAATATCATGAGTGAATATTTTTGAAGATGAATCATAATATAAATATTGCTCAAATTGATCCATTCCTCCAATTAAATTTGTATATAAATTATTGAAATCGGCTGCATTTGCTATAGCTGCTGATCCAGATAATAATCCAGCCGATGCAGATTGAGCAGTATAGTATTCTAATAATTCAATTTTATATTTAAAATTATCCAATCGTTCTGTTGCTGAACTATAAAAGACAAAATTATTAAAATCACCAAAATCAATATTTAATTTAACCCCGCCTAAACTACCAGAAAAATAACTATCAATTATTTGTTGAGATGTTTGCATTGACGACCCTAATAAATCGCTCCATGATTTTAAAGTTGTTGCATTTGATGTATCTTGTTCTGCAGAAGCTTCCCAATTTGTTCCTTGCAACACATTAAATGTAATCTGATCTAATACTTCTGAAACAGAAATATTATCTACATATGGTAATTTATTTTCTCTAACAATCCAACATTTAAAGTTTTTCTCAATATCATCATCTAGTGGTTTATATAACTTAACAAATAAATATTTTCCTACAACTACACTATTAACAAATAAATTTGTTTTATTTCTTGAAAAATTTAATAGAAAACTAAAATTATTATTGTCTGTTAATGCAGTTTGTCTTCCAGCAACATTATTAATATATTGATTAATTGATAATAAAAATTTTGGATTAGTTTCGTCAATTGCACGTAAACGTACTTCTGTTCTATCTGGAGATATATCATCGATTGCCATTAATGGGGCATTATAACTTCCAAGTATATTTACAAAAAAGTTTAATATTATTCTATAATTGCCAGATGTTAATTCTAACTTTCTAAGTTCTTGACTTAAATTAAATTTAACAGGACTTGTTAATTGTATTTGAGCTCCATCTTTAGTAAAAGCTGCTTGATCAAAATTTTCAAGATCTACTTTGTGTTTTCCAGTAATCCATGTATCTCCAGAATAAACATGAAATTCATTTGATGCATTAGCAGTCCCTAGATTTACTTCACCATATTGAAATAACGATTTTTTAAATAGATCTAGATCGTTTGCATCATACCTCTCAGCATTAGTTGCTTTTGATTCATTTAAAAGTTTATCTTTATTTGTGTACTGCGTTAACATATTATATTCTAAGTATTAAATTAATTTACTATCATCCACCTTTTTTTCCAAATGGAAGTTTATCCAACATTGCCTTTATTTGAGCAGCTTGTTTAGCTTTAATAGCATCTAGTTCCGCTTGGGATAGTGGATTTGGCTGTATAGTAGATGTAAATGATGATTCTCCAGTCGCCTTATCAGCTTCTGTATTACCTTTATCTTTAAACACTTTGTCCAAGGCTGCTTTTGCTGCTGCTGCTTTTGCTGCTAGTGATGCTTTAACTGCTGCAATTCGTTTAGATTCACGGTCTTGCCAAACTCTATATGCCGCGTCTTCTTTTGCTTTTTTCTCTCTTGCTGCCTTTGCTGCAGCTGCAGCATTTTTAGCTAATTGTTCTTTATTAGGAGATCCAGGTCCAATAGCTGGAAGTAAATCTTGTGTGCGTATATCATATCCGCCATATTTCTTTTTTGGAAGTATTACTTGTTTACCATAATATTTGCTTCTTTGATTGTAATCAGCAACACCTTTTCCAGGATCATCAATAAATTGTACTTCCCAATAACAAGCGTTTGTCAGATAATAACCTCCGTTACTACCATTTGTTTCAACTTCCCAATAATCAAATTCTTTCATTACTCTAGGATCTATTATATAATGCAGATTACATGGGATAGATTGGTTCTTATTACCTGGATTATCTATGGCCCATTGCCTCCCTCGATATTCTCTATATCTTCTATAATTGATACTTGCTTGAACCCGACCATGTGCATCATATATAGATTTTCCATCATTTCCAGTCGGACTATCATAATGCCATCCAGATACCGCAGAACGCCTACTAAGCCATATATTAAATTCAGTATCATAATCATATGGATACGGAACTCCTTCTACCGGAGGAGGATTATATTTTACTTCAGGTTTACCCGCTGCATATCTCAGCCTCATCGTTGCCTCATCAGAACCTTTCATTTGAAACCTAAATTGTATTTTAAATTTGATAACTTTACCTTGTTCTTGACAAGATTTTATAATGTCTGGCGTCAAATAAAACTTGCCGTCTATTAATGGCTGTCCATATATTGTTTGGAAAAACGGAGCGGCTCTTTTACCTTCTCCCCAACCAGTCCCATTCTTTTCATAAATATTCCACGTGGATTGCCATCTTACACTAGTTCTTTTATACTGGCCCTCCCCTAATTTAGGATAAACTGAAATAGGTATTTGATGATATCCGCTTATATTATCTGGTGCATCTTTTTCTAGACTTTTTTGTACATTTTCTAATATATCAATATTTTGATCTGGTATTGAAAAATCAGCTACATTAAGCTTTGTGGTTGGCGGAAATTTATAATAACTAAATGCTGTATCAATATTTTTAACAACTGACCTGTTTGTGTAATTTTTTCTTATTTGTTCAAATATTATTTAATTTTCATTATTAGCAGGTATATTATTTTTATCAGCTCTGCTTAATAAACGACGCGATTCATTTTCTTTTTTAGTTATAACTGAGTCAATCTTTCGTTTTTTAGGTTTATTTTTTGTAAATTTCTTTTTTGGACGACCCATTTTTACTTGATCTACCTTTTTATTCTTAGATTTACTATTTGAATAACTAGCCATTATTCATCTCCTATATTTATAATAACTGATCCATTTTTATCACGATTGTTTAAGTCTTTTAAATTTGTCTTAAAAAAAATACCTTTTTTATTATATTGTAAATACATAGCATATTCAACAGGTGTAGGTGTAGGCGTACTTATTGGTTTTGATTTCTTCTTTTTCTTTTTGTTTTTTCGATCTTTGTCTTTATATTGAAATCTTTTATCTTTTTTATCAAAATAAACTGGGTCTTTTTTTGTACGTTTTGGAGTTTCATCAATATTGGTGCTATCAGTACTATATTCTGTTACATAAGAAAGTAATGATTCGTCCCCATCCCCCGGACTACCTACAGAAGTGGCTCGATCACTAACTGAAAATTCATCTACTATTTTTTCTACTGACTTAGCTTCACGATTGACAATCTTCTCTGTTTCTTTAGCAGAAGTTCTAGGTAATTGTTTTAATATGTTAATTAACTTAGTTTGAATCATATATCTATAAATATTAAACTAAAAAATTATGAATAATTATCTAGTAACTTTAAAAAATAGTTTGTCATTAATATATTCATCTAGGAATCCATTAACAATTTTAAATTCCAATCTATAATATCTTTCTGGCATTAATCCTGTCATATCTAGATAAATAAAGTTACTAGTACTATCACAACTAACTTTTGTATACTCTGTCTCATAAGGTATAATAACTTCGTCTGTAGCGGCATCTATAACCGAGTATAATGAACTACTAGGAATATACTTAATAGTTTGCAATGGAAATGTATTAGTGGGAGATTTCTGCGGATACTTATCTCTACCATACAGTCTAATTTTTGTTACCTCTTCATCTTTATACGATTTTTTTAATTCCGTATAGACTGAAAATGAATTAGAATCAATTGGATCTAAACTTCCTGTTTCAAAACTAGATTTATCAAAGTACATTAATAATCTAGGAACATATATAGTATGAGTATCTCTACTAAAAAATCTAATATCTCCAGCAACACCAGCATTAGATTCGTCTGCATCTGAATATTTTAAAATAAATCCATAGTTTGGTACTGTATACCCACCACTTCCAGATATCCATAATTTAATAGCGTCAGTAACATCAATATTGATATCAGTTGGTCTAACTGATGTATCATTTAAATTAGTATCGTCAAATGATTGTGAATATAATGTAGCGCTACCACTTGAAGCAGCAGAACCGGATTCATATAACCAACTTCCGCCTTTACCAGATCCAGACACATATAATGTACTACCAGTAGGCATATTAATATTTTGACTACTAGATATCCAAGAAATTGATCCAGAACCAGGTTGATTCCATGAACATCCATCTATAATTGCAGTACTAGAATTAAAAAATCCAGTGCCATTAGTCCAATCTTGTCCTACAACGTTTGCGTCAATCGTAAAACTAGCAGGTAAGTTTTTAGTATGAGTTGTATATAATTGCAACATAAATTTACAATCATTAACCGTTTTAGTATATTTTGTTAACGCTGAATTAACATCTGCCATATCAAATTTGAGTAAAGTTCGTGATAATGAGTGACTAGAAGTAACTGCAACTGTTAAATGTTTTCCTACTTCTAAAATTTCATCGATGCCGGTATTATACGTAGGTTTGCCTTCATATAAGGTAGCATCATTAGATGGATATATTATTTTAAACATAATTATAGTCTTTTTAAATAAATATTAAATTAAAAATTTACTACCCTTCCTTTAATATCTTTATTTAAGAATTTAATTTCAAATATACCAGGGTCTAAAGGTGGATAAATAATTCCTTGTTTTGTAGCGCTTTCTAAATCATATACATTTCCAGAATACTTATTAGCTGTATCATATAAATTTTTAAAGTCTAAATCAACAACAGATTGTACTCCAGCCGTATTTCCTAGCACATTCATTACTTCTGACATAATAATTGGCTGATTAATTTGCCATTTATCAATTGAAAAGAATTGTTTTAATAAATTAATACATTGTAATAAGACTTCATTACTATTATAATTTGTATTAACCGTTATTTCAAAGTCTATACCAATATTAACAATAAATGCATCTAATATATTAACAGCATCTGTTAATATTCTATAATAATCTAAATAATTTTTTAAATTAGTTTTAATTGCATCGTTAAGAGTTGTTAAATTATTATTATTATCAACTCCTAAAGTATATAAATTCATAGCCAATGGATTTGGAATTCTTGTTTCTTCCATTTGATTTTGTGATAATTGATCATCTGGAACTATATATGCTTTTGAAACACTTCCAAACTTTGCTGGCATTGAATAACATCTAATAATATAATCATCTTTAGTAACTAATCGATTCTGAGTTGCAAAATTAGATAATGCATTATTTTTTATGTCTTGCAATGTATCTGCAGATTTACCTCCCCGAGCAGGGTTTTCATTTGTAGTACTTATACTAGATTTAACAAAGTTTGTCATAGCCGTACTAGTTGTAGCATTTGGATCATCATCAAATTCTACTTTTTCAACATTAGTTAAAACTGAAGCCTGTACGTTATCTTTTACTCCTCCTCCAACTGTATATGTAACAGTTAACGTTGTATTAGCAGGAGCCGCTCCATAAGCTCTAGTATATAAAAAATTAGAAGGATCTATGTCGACATCAATTGGTTTACGAAATCCAGCAAGACCATTTCCAACATTATCTGGATTTGGTATAATTTCTTCATCATTATTATCTGATATTCCTGCTCCAAATTGAAGTTCTATTTTTTTATCACTTCGTAATCTTGTAATAAATCGTTTTGACGTTTTGCGAAGTTTTAATAAACTAGGACTTGAACTTCTATATTGAACAAAATCTGGATCATTCTCTAATAAATTTGGAACTTCATTAAAAATAGTATCTTGTGCTAAATAATCAACTTGATACCAATTATCTCCGTCTGATTCTTCGCATGATAGAATATCTATAATATTTGTATCATCTAATACTATTTTATCATATTGCTTAGGAGTAGTAAATGTAAACGTTGCAGTTTTTACTTCTCCAGATACAACTTGAGCTTTTTTCTTTAATAAATAATATACTGGTTGTTTTGTTGTGTCATCACTTTCATATACACTTACTTCGGTTGGGTTAAATGATGAACTAAAAGAAAAATCTACTGAATCTAATGTTCTAAATTCTGCAGATCCGTCTTTTTGTTTTACTTGCATGCCTGGTTTAATTGATAAACAATAATTAAAATCTGGTGCATTAAGATTACCACTTCCTGTTGCTGGTACTAATTGGAATATATCAATATCAGTATAAGCTGGAATTGCATTTTTACTTTTATATCCCAATGACCTAGCTAAGTCATATATATTTTTTCTTTCTGATGCTTGTTCTAATAATGATTCTTTAAGATTATTATCTGCATAATAACTTAAAACATCTCCAACATATGCTGACATTTCCATAAACATCATGCCAGGTGATGACTCATTAAAGTCAGTATAATCATTAGGAAAATATTGTTTTGTAAAATCTATTAAATTTTTACGAAATTGACCAAAGTCTTTTCCTAAATATGATACGTCTTTTGATACTTCCATAATTTATCCTATTCTATTCTAAGTATTCCGTCTTGGCCTGCAAATATTGTAATTGTTTCTTCAGAATTTGATCCAGTTACTGTAAAACTAATAGATATCTTAAGATTATGTACTAGATTTGGATCGTCATCGCCGGTAACAATATTTAATTCTGTAATTGTAATATATGGTAGCCAAAAATTAACTGCATCATTAATAGTAGTAGATACAAAATCTTTTAACTCTGAAATATTTGGTTCAAATACTAAATTTAATAATTCAGTTCCAAAGTTAGGTTGTTCATATCGTTCGCCTTTTCTTGTTAATAATAAGCTTTTAATATTTGTTGAAGCTTGCTCAAAAGTAGTAAATGATTTTGCAAACACCCCGGGGGCGTTAAACGGAAACTTTACTCCTATTGCAACATTTGTATTTTCTGCGTTAGTGTCTACTTCAACAATTTTATATGCCATTATCTATTTTTCTTTTTATCTATTGCTTTCATTAAAGCACTATAATCACGTGTCATAGCTTTTGCTACTGCTTTATCTTCTACAACTATATTTTGGCCAGTTTCAACATCTTGAATACTCGGAGTATTTCCACTTTGCAATGTTCTTTGCATTCCAAAATTTCTAGCATTGCTTGAATTCATGACAATATCTTCATTCATTAAATTAGCATAATCTGAAGGAGATGATTGTTCTCTAGTTACTTCAGTTTCATTTAAAATATTTGCAAATTTATTTTCTTTAAACATACCATGTTTTTTAACTTTGTTTGGTTTTTTTGTTATTGGTTGTTTATTTGTTAATTCATTTACGGTTGATTGTAACCCTTCATGCAAAATTTCAGTTAACTCTTCTTTAATAACAGATCTAACTTCTTCTTTTACTATTTTTCTTAAAACTTGTATAAATTTTTTTTGTTCCATAATGATTCTTCTTTTTTATAAATATTAACTTTAATACTTTACAGGTGTTGGCCAGCCATTATTATTTTTAGGTCCATATATTACGCTTGTCGTTGTATCGAGATAATAATCTCCAGACTTACCTAAATCGGCTTTTGGACCGCCTTTTCCACTATATGATTGAGCGGGAGCTTCTTGTAATGATGTTAATAGATCTTGCTGCGAATCAACTATTTCTTGAATTGAATCAAGTCTACTTAGCATATCATCCATACCAACATTTATTTCTGTATAGAATTCACTTCCAAACTCAGCATCATCTGTTCTACTTTTTTGTGTACCCCAACCAACCCCACTACTAGGATCAATTTCCCCGTTCCAAGCCCATCTATTTCCATTTGCATCAGTATATGGACTTCTAGGAGAAGGAGGCACTCCAGGTTTAGGATCTATAGGATCTCCATCGCCGCCATCATCAATAAGCTCCCATTTTCCAGCTGGGGGAGTTTCAGGAACACTATCAGAAAAGTCATGGGCATTAATAGCGTTTTGCAAATCTTGATTAGTAACTAAATCTCCACTACCGTCGCTATCTCCATTTACTTGATCTCCACATCTAGAGCTTAAATTTATTGCAACATTTGCTAAATTAGCTAAAGTCGACTGTAATGATGTATTTACTGATGTTGGAATAGTTGATAATTGTTTAACAGCTGTTCCTGCATTTGCTAGAAGCATATTTTGAACTGCAACTAATTCGGATAATAAAGCAGCTTGTCCTACTATAGGGGTAAAAAATATAGAAACTTTAATAGCATTTGCTATTCGTAATAATGTTTTTAATAATTTAACAATTTTATCAATTATTGGTAGTATTTTTAATATTGCTGCAACCATTTTTTGTATCTGTTTAATTCGCTCTAATAAATCCTGTATCCTAGGATCATCACAATCACAACTATCTGGAAGTTTTGCTCCTGCAGAAATTGTATCTTCTATAGCTTTTTGTATTTTTCCTATTGCTTTATTTATTTGATCTATTAATAAACCAACGGCTATTGATGGTAATGCTGGTATTCTGTCTAATGGGGCGGAAATTGCCATAACTTTCTTCTTTCTTATTTATCAAAATAGTGATTTACACTATTTAACTTGCCAATTTTGTTTAATAAGCTTATTAATTTACCTTGTTGTAATGGAACCGAAACCATTCCTGCAGGGCCTATAACCCCTGCATTAAGTACTGCAACTAAATCATTTAGTATCATTCGTAAAATATCTCCTTTTACCAACGGATGTTCAGCATTTTCTTTACCAATACGTATTTCAGGAGCTCCTAATGTTATTCTATTAGGACTATCTAGGATAATAGAATCGGTTTTAGCTCGTAAAATTATTCTATTTGCATCTCCAACTAATTGTGAGCCTTTAAATTTAGAAACATTTTCAGATTTAGTAGGTGATTGATGTAATTTTAAATCAGTTAACTGTTGCATAGATGTTAAATAAAATGCAGATGAGTCATTTTTAAATGATTCTATAGTAAATTCTTTATTATCTTTATCTAAATGTTTATTAGATATTATTATTATAGGATCTCCGTCTATAGTACTAGACCAGGTAGGTTTTAATGTATAATGTCCGTTATTAACAGTACTTCCTAATCTAATGCTATTACCAAATCGTCCTTCTAGAATCGAATCCCCTTCAAAATATTGTAGTTTAGATATTGACTTTTCTTTAAAGGATTTTCCTAAATCATTTTGAGTGCCAGTTGCATTAACATTTGAAGTTTGAATTTCTGCAATACCAGGTAATGCATTATTATTTATATCCGATTGTACATTATATGCTGGAAAATAATACCATTGTCTTCGAAATTTATCTGCAGTGCTGAATTCATTTGTTCCTTGAAATATTAATACATGTTCTCCTACTAAAGGTATTTCATTATTTCTAGCATTTGCCGGCTTACAAATTAATTCTTGAACTTTATCTTCGTCATATGTTCGAACTAATATAGTAGATACATTATTAACTTCATCCGAATCATACTTATAAGTGTCAGTTACTGTATTTTCTATTACTTCTGCTAATAAAAAATTAACTATCATTGTTTTTCTCCAATGACTCTTTTACATTGTTAATTTTTTCTTGTAATTCTTTATCTTCATTTTGAATTTTATCAATTTCATCTGTTAATTCTTCTTCAAACTCATCTTCAGCAATTTTTAATAATTGAGTCTTTTCATCTTCACTTAATAAAGAATTTTCTCCAGTTATAGTTTGTTGTGTTGATATATATCGCTGTACAATTGCGGTCAACTTTACTAAATGATCATCATTTTTAACAGCAACATCTAGATATTCTTTAATTAATGGTACTATAATAGTAGCATCAGATGCTGTACGAATTAATGGTTGTAATTGAGATATTAGTTGATTAATTTGTCTATCTTTCTTTTTAGAATTGTGATATACATCTGACATTAAATCAGAAAAACTTTTATCTTTAAATAAATGATCATTAACATCCATAATATGGACTCCTTTTAATATAAATATTAGAAGGGTAAATTCACGAACTCAGTTTGTTCATATTCTAAAAACTTTGTTGAATATATTTGTTTTAAAACTTTTATTACCTTTGTAATATTATTTGTTTCTAATCCGGTACGCTCTCGTATAAATACATATAAAGCTTTTTTATTAAATTGCTCAATATTTTCACGTTCTTCAAAGATATGTAATATAGAATCAGCAACATGTATATCAGTCTGACTTGTAAATATAAAATTTATATTATTATAACAATACTCAACATATGCATCCATAAAATATTTTAATGTTTCTGCCATTTCGGTGTTATGCATTTCAGTCATAACATTTCGTTGTTCATCAATATTTATTGGTTCTGATTCTTTTTTTAGTTTTGCATATCCTTTTTGATTTTCAGCAATTAAGTAATTAAATGATGTCCGGGTATAATATGAATATGCTCTTCCTGCATCTGGATTAAACTTATCTAATCTAATAGTTAAATATGTAACTAAATCAGTTTGTAAGTCTTTGAAAGATGAATCAATATATTCACACTTCATCTTATTAATAAGATTTTCTGATAATTTCATAAAAGCAGGAAATATAAATCGTCTATATATTTTTTCTTTTAATACCCGATGTTCAGCTGATCTATTATATGCTGATATAGATCCTTCTGTAATTTTAGTCCAATATCTATTTGACTTTTTCTTTTTTCTTCCCATTAAATTCTTCTTCTAAATTATCAATAACGTCTTTTAACATTGCAAACGTTGTACCAGCTTCATCGTCTTTTTCAAAAGCTCCTAATCGATCTATTTCTTTCATTGACTTAAATGATTCATTTATTTGTGTATACATATATTGAGTCATATCTTCTAATTCTTTTGTATACTCTTCTAAATCAGAAAATACACCAGCTAAAACATATGCTCTATATATAAAATATGCTACAGTACCTGACAATAATACAATACACAATATTAACAATGAATTCATAATTAATTTTTATCTTCTTTAAAATCACTAAAAATATCTACAATAGATTTATCAATTTCAGGATTCTGTTCTGCTAAGTTCTTTAAAGCACTTTTTTTAGTAGCTTTTGCTTTTGGTGAAACAGGCTTTGGAGAATTATTTTTAAAACTTCTCCATCTTTCATATTCTATTTGAGAAGCCATATGATCTGCGTGATGTAATAATAATGGCAAATTAGTTTTTAATTTAGCTTGTGCTGATCTTGCAATAAAATATGGTTTATTAGCATCATCATATATTCCATCATGTATTCTAATAGCTTGAAATTCATTCCACGACATTTGAATTTGATATTTTTGAAGTAAATATATTGAAAGATCTGGTACCATACTAAAAGGAATATTTTCATTATGTTTATACATCCTTCCCATATTTTTTCTATGCCAATCTGATGTTTCAACTTGGTATACTTCTCTTCCGCTTCCTGGAAATCCACATTTCCCTAAATCATGATGCATAGCAGCAAACATCATTTCATTATATTCATAACCAGACATATCCGATCCCATACTTTCCCATGAGTTATATAGTTTTTCTACACAATCCATTACTCTAAGAACGTGATCTATATATCCGCCTGCAAATGCATTATGATAATGTGCTACTGACGAAGCAGGCATCATTACAATTCTGTCTTCATATTCATCATATAATTTATTTAATTTGTCTGCTCTTTCTGGAAATAAAGTATTAACTCTATTTCTATACTCGTCCCAGTTGGATTTGATTTTTTCTGCTTCTAACATATTTTTATTTATATTATAATAAATTATTTGGAATATTCCAATATACCTTCTGCCATTTTAAATGTGCACAATGAGCATATAACAGATAATGATGTTGAAGCAACTTCTACTATATTAGTACAATTTTCGCATCTACATTGTAATTTCTTTGTTGTTTTACTTTTTTGAATTATTTTTTTCATTGATTTTTATTTTATGTTATTACTTGACCCGTAGGACCTTGTCTTAATGGGGGAATATCATCTTCATCATTTTCATCATAATGTAATCCATCATTTCCATTTTGACCAATTATATTCATTCTTGCTTCAGTATCCTGTTCAAGAAAATCTTCAGTATCAGATAAAGGAGATGCTATAGCATCCTTAAACATTAAATCTTTTTCGTCATCTATTTCTGCTGCATCTGATGGATGTGGTGGTCTAAATGTGTCTTTATTAACAGTTTCTCCATATATATTTTTCTTAGTTGTTAATGACTTTATATCAAACGCTTTATTTGCAGCAATTAATAATACTATTGCTAATGGATCAAATACAAATATGAATATTAATATAAACCAATTTACTAC